>Ga0076182_123_pt2 | contig 1685 bp, 3 predicted proteins | sample RifGroD2_FD_68217 | JGI IMG/M metagenome (GOLD analysis project Ga0076182, IMG submission 68217) | Parcubacteria bacterium GW2011_GWD2_43_10 | reverse complement strand
AACTGGTTTACAGCCAGTCCCGTTTGACCACTTCGGTACCCACCCTAGAATCGCTACTATAACTTACTTAATGAGCAGTTAATAACGACCTACTCCTTACCATGGAGTTGCGGCATTTACCCCGCCACCTCTGGAGCCGATGGCCGGAATTGAACCGGCGACCTACTCCTTACCATGGAGTTGCTCTACCAGCTGAGCTACATCGGCATAAAGAGGTGGCGGGGCCAGCTGACCCAGAACTATAAGGCTTCACCTTAAGTACTGGGCCTGGCTACAACGGCTCTGGAGAGACGCATCATCTTTTTACAAAGTTGCTCCCTGCCCCGTTGTAAACGAGCTGAGTGAGTTCTACTGCGGGGTACCTCAGCCCTCGGCTGATGCGCCTTAGGCGCAAGCTGACCCAGAACTATAAAGCTTCGCCTTAAATACTGGGCATGGCTACAACAGCAAGTGAGGAAAAAGAAATCACTTGTGAGTTATTTTTCCGAACGCCGCCGTTGTTTAGCCTACTAACAACGGCCAATAATTAATCAACGCTTGCTTGTCGGCAGTCCAAAATTAGTGCTCCGCCCTTTTCGGCTTGGCTTTTTGGCTTTTTGTTTTTGTTCAAGCTCACGGATGGTGCGGGCAAATTCCGCTATCTTTTGGTTTTCCGGATTAGCTTGCTTTAAAGCCTCCAAACCATCCCTTGCCTGAATTAGTTGCCCATTCAATATACTGACTTCTATATAAAAGTCAAGGATCTTAGGGTTCTGCGGTTCTATTTTTTTAGCCTCTTTTAAATATTTTAAAGCCTCAGTATAATCGCCCATCTGACATAAAATTTGAGCCAACTCCATCCTGGGCTGGGCTATGCTGGTAAGCTGAAGAGCGCCAATATACTCGTCCCTAGCTTCCTCTAGCCGCCCCTGGCCAGAAGCGACCCTGGCTAATCCTAGGCTGGAGGTGGCAGCCCGGCCATGTTTTAACAAGAACTCATAGACCTCGCGAGCAGCCTCAAAATCGCGCTGGTCCAAATAAACTTCACCCAAGCCCTGATAAGCTGATAATTGATGCGGGTCTAATCTAATAACTTCCAAATAAGCACTTTCTGCTTCGTTGTATTTCTCCTGTTTTGTGGCCTCTTCGGCTTGTGCTAAATAATCAGCCATTGTTTTTTGCGGTGAAGTACGCTCGGCAATGGTTTTTTTTAAGAACTCCTCCAACTCACTAAGTTTATGCGTTATAGATTTTTCTGGCGTTATCTTGGAATTGCCAGGTTTTGACCAAAGAGCTACCAGGCGTTGTTTGTATTTTGCCAGCTGGCGCTTTAAACGATTTAATACCAACTGATATCTGACTTGCTGTTGTTCAAATTTACCAACTTCACCTGGGTTGGTAATTCGCAGAATCGGGATTTTACGAATTACCAAAACCACTAAGGCGATAATGCCGCCAACAATTAAAAAAACAAGTATTGAGTCTAAAGCCATAAACTAGTTCTGTAGCGCTCGCAATTTTTCTTCTACTACCACAGTTAAAGCTTTGACCACTGGAGCAAAAATCACCCGTGGGTCATATTCTTTTTTCTGCCGGGCAAGTTCCCATCTTAAAGCTGCTAAATAGGCCAGCCTTAGTTCGGTATCAATATTAACCACCGCCACACCTAACTTGGCTGCTTTTTTAAGATCAGCTACCGGTACACC
>Ga0076182_145_pt1 | contig 6047 bp, 6 predicted proteins | sample RifGroD2_FD_68217 | JGI IMG/M metagenome (GOLD analysis project Ga0076182, IMG submission 68217) | Parcubacteria bacterium GW2011_GWD2_43_10 | reverse complement strand
GGTCTTGGGAATTCAAAAGCAGCCGGGTTACCATTTTTTGCCAATTTAGCCACTTCCGGCCCGCCCGGGTAGGGCAGTTTTAAAAGTTTGGCTACTTTATCAAACGCTTCACCCGCCGCGTCGTCCAGGGTGCGACCAAGCAATTTTTGCTGACCAAGTGATTTCATAAGATAAAGTTCCGTATGCCCGCCCGAAACCACTAACGCTACCGCTGGCCAGGTTGTTTTGTGATTAGCCAGTGGCCAGGAACTAGTGGCTAGGAATGGGCTGACCAAATGCCCGGCAATATGATTAACAGGAATTAATGGTTTATGCCAGATAAGTGCTAAAGTTTTAGCTGTTTCCACGCCGACTTGCAAGGCAGTAATAAGCCCTGGTCCGCCAGTTACAGCTATTAAATCAATTTTACTAGGAGTAATTCTCGCTTGCTTTAAAGCCTGGTGCAGTAAGGGAATAATAACTTCCGTATGCCGGCGGGCGGCGAGTTCCGGCACCACCCCGCCCCAAGGTGCGTGCAGTTTCACTTGCGAGGAAATTAAATGAGACTTGAGTTTGATTTTCTTGGGAGAAAATTCAAGCACGGCCAGAGATGTTTCGTCGCAGGAGGTTTCAATGCCAAGGATGTTCATAACGAGGCTAAGTATAGCCTTACCTGATGCTATTGACAAAATGCCCAATATGCGCTAGACTAGCCAGTTACTGTACTGGAACGCATATTAACAATTCACACCCCGAAATAACGGGGAAATCATACACAAATCAAAGAAAGGATGGCACCGATGACAACGTCGACTCCATCAACACAAACCGACCTTGGCATTACCGAAGGTCACATTGGTAAGATCAACGAGCTTAACGGAGCAGTTCTCAGAAAACGTGGTGGAAATTTTCACCCCTCTGATGTTCAGCTCATGCTTGAGCGTAGTGGTTCAGTTTTGCAGGACAGGTTTTTCAGCCTTGTTGAAGAACTGGTCATAGCAACTACCAACGTCATCATACGCACGGTGAAAGTCAATCGCAGTCGTTCTCCCAAAGAGATGGTCGCGGTCACGAACCGCACCGAGTACACGGACAACTCCGTGGTCAAGGCAATCCCGCGAGGAGAAGGCGACGAGGTAACAGTCGAGTTCTTTAAACTCGGCAAATACGTGAGCGACGATGACCTGGCGCGTGAATACGAGAAACGCGGGCTCACTCCCGATCCGTACGCCCAAGCGGCCGTCAACGAAGCTGACCCAGTATTCGCCGATGAGCACCCGAACGGTACCCACTGGAAAGACGAAGACGGTAACTGGTGTTATGTCGCCTTCCACCGGCGCGTCGGCAAGCGCGTCGTGGGCGTGTACCGCAACAGCCGCGGCTGGGATGATAGCTGGTGGTTCGGTGGTGTTCGCAAGTAACTTGGGCACTTGGAATTTTTGCCCTGGGGCCGGTACCTTGGACCCTTGGTCCGCTCAAAATAACCCTCGCAGAAGATATTCTTTCTGCGAGGGGTTTTTAATTTCTGCTATACTCTACCTAGATACTTCTGGCCTGCGGTTACGGCTGCGGGCAACGTATCTCGCAATACTAGATTGCCGGAGTACTGTAGGCTAGGCGCTTTCAGTAGCGTGCCGTCTAGTACTCTTCAAACTGAAGATACTTGGTGCAGGGTACTGGTTGGGTATATCCCCACACATAAAATACAGCCCTGAGAGTACTCTAAGGGCAGTGGTGCAGAAGGTGCCTTGCACAATATCGCCTTCAACCGGAACGACGACAAGCGCAACGTGAACGTGAACCGCAACAACAACGACTGGAATGATAACTGGTGGTTCGGTGGTGTTCGCAAGTCTCTTCAGGCTCCCCCTGCTCTGGGGGGAGTTTCTTTTTGTAGCTGCTTGCTCCAGCCGCCGAGCATTTTGCCCGCTTCGCCGAGTGGCTGGCTGAGTGCGCCGAATTTCTGGTTATCCAGAGCTTTGAGTTCCCAGGCAATTTGTACAAAGTACTTGAGGAGGTCAAGCTTCAGGCTCGCACGCTCTACTACAGCGGCTTTTTGTTCCCTGCCTGAGTACGTCGCTGCGAGTGTGAGCTCTATGAGTTCTATGAACAGCTGATTCACCTTTTCGCCCAGGGAATAGCGCGTGAGGCGGGGAATGTGCGACAAAAAGCTGTGCCAAAGTTTATACGCCGAGGTTAGCTTCTGGAGCAGCGGCAGCGGGGTTGCTTGAAAACGCTGCGGGGGGGGGTATTATATGGCTCGTGGTTACCAGGATTCAATTCGGACATCCATACCAGTATATCATTTCTTTGGAAAATCTTTTGGCAGCCTGGCAAGAGTTCGTGCGCGGCAAGCGGCAGCGCCAGGACGTGCAAGAGTTTGTGTTTAGGTTTATGGATAATATCCTGTTACTTCACCGTGACCTAGCTGCTAAAACTTACCGCCACTCAGTCTATGAGGCGTTTAACATCTCCGACCCCAAACCCCGGAATATCCACAAGGCAGCTGTGCGGGATAGGTTGATTCACCACGCGCTGTATAGGGTGTTGTATCCATTTTTCGATAGAACGTTCATAGCTGATTCGTACTCGTGTCGTGTAAATAAGGGAACGCATAGGGCACTTAACAGGTTTCGTGAGTTCTCGTACCAAGTTTCCCGCAACCATACCAGGACTTGTTGGGTATTGAAGTGTGACATACGCAAGTTCTTTGCCTCGATTGACCAGACAGTGCTTATGAAGATTGTTCGTGAGTACATTCCAGACCAGGATATTTTGTGGTTACTCTCAGAAATCGTGGGGAGTTTTTATTCCACGCGTTTGGGTGTTGGTCTGCCACTCGGCAACCTCACCTCGCAACTGTTGGTGAATGTGTATATGAATAGGTTTGACCAGTTTATGAAACACAAACTTAAAGCAAAATACTATATACGCTACGCCGATGATTTTGTAATTTTGTCGCATGATAGATTGTGGCTTGAAAGCATCTTACCTATACTTGAAGGTTTTTTGTTAGACAGATTAAGCCTTAGGCTGCACTCAAATAAAATATCAATCAGCACTATGGCCTCGGGTGTGGATTTCTTAGGTTGGGTTCATTTTCCCACGCACCGTGTCCTGCGCACTGCTACCAAGCGGAGAATGTTCAAACGGCTTTGTGAGCAATCAAGTAGCCAAGCCAAGCAATCTTACTTAGGATTACTGAGTCACAGCAACACTTACCACCTGCAGCAGAAGGTCGTAGACGCTTGACAATTCCACTACGTTATGCTAGTCTATAACGTTATATATTAAATCTATGAAACTACATAAACTCAGTTCAATCATCATCGCCATATTGATTTTTGTGAGCTGGTTGCCCCAGGCAGTTTCGGCTCAGCTTATCATTGATCGGATTACAGTTAAAACTAAAACCAATGATAAAGGTGGCGTTATTGGTATGCAAATAAGTTTTTATACCAGCCTGCCAACCACTAGCCGGATTGATTACGGCACCACCACTGATTACGGATTTTTTAACGGCTCTTCAATTTATAATACTTACCATGAGGTTGTTTTAGTAAATTTGAAGAGCGATACAACCTATCATTACCGCATTACTGTAACTACCAGTCAGGCTGAACAAACTTCTACCTTGGACTATACTTTTAAAACCGGCAAGGTGGTTCAGCCGGCCGGTAACCAAGTGGCCATTACCGATGTTAACGTTACCAATGTTGGTGGCACTTACTTTGTGGTTACTTGGAAAACTACCGGGCAATACAATGGTGAAATTCGCTATAACACCGTGGAAAATTTTGTTAAGCCAGCGAAAGTTAAAGCCGTACGCTCAGGCAATCAGTATGAAGTGGTGGTGGGTAAGTTAAAACTGAACACCAAGTATTACTGGCAAGCCTATGTTTCTGACAAAGATGGCAATACCGGCACCAGCTCAGTTCAAACTATAACTACAGCTGTATCTAGTGATATCAAAGTACCGTTGGTTATAAGCGAAATCTCGCCTGCCAGCCAAGCTGATCTCCGTTTAACCGATACTACCGCTGTAGTGCGCTGGCGGACCAATCTGCCAGCCAAGGCTGATATAAGCCTCAAGGCGACCGAGCGTCGGGTTAAGGGCGGCGGTAAAATTAAAGAAGGGCTTTATGCGACCGAACATGAAGTTATCTATATAAATTTGATTCCTAACAAATCTTACGTCTTTACCATTGCCGCTCGCGATATTCACGGCAAGAAAGTCAGTACTGGCCAGTTTGGTTTTATTACCAAAGCCACCCACCCAGCGCCTCAAGTAGCTGGTTCCTCAACCAGTTGCTATCGGGCCGGCTGGACTTACCAGCAATGCCGTAATTTAACCGCCGAGCGCGCTAAAGCCCTGGAGTTAAAGCAGAACCTGAATAAGAAATTCAATAATCGCGTGCCAGCCTCAGCTTTGCGGAACTGGTACACACTGGTAAATGCCTATACTTACGGCGGTTACCCGTTGGAGGCGATCGTGGCGGCGGTAAAGCATGGCGGTAAAACCGTGCACCCGACAATTGGATTTTTTTCCTGGCAGAATAGCAAGGATTATAAGGATTACATCAAGAAGTAATTCTGGGAGTGCTCTTTAACAAGCATTTACAGTTCACCAGTGGGCAGCAATCTGCTTGGTGGTGAACTGTAAATTTCAAAACAAATTAAAGGTAAAAAAATGAAACTATCATCAAAGAAAGGGGAGAGCCTATTCTTCCTTTCCTTATGGTCATTTATAATAGTAACCATAGCACTTCTGGTAATAGCTGGTTTGGTGGACACCCATCAGTTACAAAGGAATGAATTTATAGATAATATTGCTTACTATTGGTTTTACATCGCCCTGGCATGTTGTTTGGGAGCAGTAGTTGGCCTGATTAATTATCAAAAAAAACATAAGTAACAAAGTTGAACAAAGGCCAGTAGTAATTTAATTACTGGCCTTTGTTTTTATTATAAAAATACCTTTATTCAGCTGTTCTTTCTCCCAGCGTAGCTTTGAGCGTATATTCAGTACCGCTACGTAAAACTTTAAGCGTTATCTGCACATCCGGGTCATATTTGGAAATGGCGGTAGACAAAGAGTTCATAGCCGAGAGTTTTTGGCCATTCACTTCCAAAATCACATCGCCTGGTTTTATACCAGCAGCTTCAGCTGGTCCGTCTGGAATAATAGTTGGTTCGCCCGAGGGGATTTCTTTTAAAACATAAGCGCCTTCTTGCACCGGCAGTTTGTTGGCAAAAGACAGGTAGCGATTAAGCATAATATAGCGAACGCCCAAGAAAGTACGTTTGATTTCGCCGTATTTTTTAAATTTAGCCAAAGCGTCTTTAGCCAGATTGATAGGCAGAGCAAATCCCAAAGCCTCGCCCGAGCGATAAATGGCCGTGTTAATGCCAATTACCTCACCATTTAGATTTACCAAAGGACCGCCGCTATTTCCCGGGTTAATAGAAGCATCGGTTTGAATAGCGCCTTCAATTGTTTCAGTAATATTTGAGCCTGAGGCAGTGATAGTGCGCCCGACGCCGGAGATAATACCGCGGGTCACTGAATTTTTAAATTCAGTCAGGACATTGCCAATAGCAATAACAGATTGGGCTATTCGTATCTTATCCGAATCTCCGAGCTTGGCTGGCTTAAAACCCGTGCCTTCTATTTTCATGATGGCGATATCAAATAACGGATCGCGCGCCAACACCGACCCAACATATTCTTTGTTAGTATTGGTAATAACTGTATAGTTAACGTTTTTTTCCAAGACCACATGCTTGTTGGTAATAATATAGCCATCCGATGAGATGAAAAAGCCAGTGCCACCCCCAGTTTCTTGTACCCGAGGTCATTAGAAACTTTTTCCGTAATTAAAATACTGACAACCGACGGTAAAAGATTTTCATACGTTTTAATTACTGCTTCCTCTTCACTAACAACGGGCTGGGTCGCGGCAATTTTATAAGTTGGCCGGGCCAGTTCTTCCAAATCAATCGGCCCTGGTATTGTCGGCAAATAGGACCATTGAGCAATAGAAATAGTTGGCAGAGCGATAAAGACA
>Ga0076182_130_pt1 | contig 8095 bp, 8 predicted proteins | sample RifGroD2_FD_68217 | JGI IMG/M metagenome (GOLD analysis project Ga0076182, IMG submission 68217) | Parcubacteria bacterium GW2011_GWD2_43_10 | reverse complement strand
CCGGACTAAAAATTGAACAAAAAAGCAAAATCGGACTAAAAACCGGACTAAAAATTGAACAAAAAAGCAAAATCGGACTAAAAACCGGACTAAAAAATGAACCAGAAAATAAGGATGAAATTAAAAATGAGGATATTTTGAGAAAGACGGATATTATTGCAGAAGAAGAGAAAGCAATTTTGAAAATAGTGGCTGAAGATCCTAAAGCAACAAGGAGAGCATTGGCGGAGAGTTTGGGATTAACCGAGCAAGCGATACAGCGCCGTTTGGATAAGCTGGTTCAAGATGGACGTCTGGTAAGAAAAGGGCCTAAAAAAGGTGGCCACTGGGAGGTTCTATGAAGAAGGAAATGTTTCCATGAAAAACTTATGATGATAGATCAAGTAGTTTATTGCTGGTTAAATAACACATTGAATATTATAAAAAAAATTGAAGGATTCAAGCATTTTGATTCGAATTGGAGCAAAAAAAGGTGGCTATTGGAAGATTGTAGATATCGAGAAACGGGAGGATAAAAATGGCAGAGATTAATACAGCTAATGTTGGGTTTGAAAAAGAGCTATGGGATGCTGCAGCAATGGTCGGGGGAATAGTTGTAGAAAGTATTAGAAAAGGGGTTTAAAATTTTACAATGCCGAAGATGGTCTATCATGAATATATGCCTTCATCTGATTCGATGGCAGCTCAAATAGTCGATATTAAAAGTGCAGTCAAGCAAAAGTATATCAGGGTAACCGGCCTGGATTCTCCAAAGTACCCATACAAAGTATTGCAGCCGGAAAACAACTGTGGGGATTTGAAGTCGCTGTTGGGATTGTATACAAATGATGCTCTAAAAGATATTGTTGATGCCCTAAAAGCCGATACCCCGAAAAACGTAAGGAAAGAATTGCTTATTCCTTTGCTTTCCAATGAAATAATTAAAAACTTTGAAATGCTTCTGAAAATAATGGATGACAGCTTGTATCATCTGTTGCTTAAATTCAAGAATATACAAAAGTTACCTTTGAACGGTCTCAATATAAAATCTTCATTTGTGAGCTATTTGCTTCAAAGGGGTTACCTGTTTCGTTGTTTATCCCAGGATGAAGAATTCCTTCTGATTCCGGACGAGCTGCTGCATATTCTGGACAGGCTTGATGAAGCTGAAGCTGGTAAGATCGTCGGACGGAATACGGTTATTTGTAAAATTGGGAGAGGCATTTTATATTATTATGGCGTAGTGGATGAGTATAAGTTCTCCATGTGTCTGCACATCATGTTTGATAGCTTTGTAAAAGGTAGACCGGATATAAAAATCGCTTTTTCGAAGTTGAATTATTCTGATTATTACCGTGCAAAAGACTTATACCAAAATGTGGATATTATATTTGAAAATTATTCCCGGTATGCATTGGAAGTTAATGATTTTTATTTTAATGACAATTATCATAGACGCTACTTTGCCTACTATTCTGTATTTGACCCCTGCAATATTTATTATGAGCAGCAGGGAAGAGAAGACCTTGATTTTTATCCGCTTTCCTGTAATGAGCTTATGGCCGGGCATTTGCCGGATACAAAGGCGAAAAATGCCATGCGTGATTATCTTACAGGACATTTGACTCTTGACTCAATAAAAGCCAACTTGCTGATAGAGGAATGGACTTGTTATGTCAAAAACGGTGAGAATCCTAACACATACATGAATAGAATTTTGGGGTATATGGATTTCAAGTCTCCCGATCAGATCAATGAAATGTTTTCATTCAGTTCCATGTATTTTATGAATGAATTGAATCAATGGAAAATAAAGGGACATACTCCGAATGAATTAAATGGTATAAGAATTGAAGAACAGCGGAGAGAGGCTGCTTATAAGGAATCAGATGCTGAGTGCAAGGGAATTTGGGATAAAACAGGAAGAAATGATCCTTGTCCATGCGGAAGCTGAAAAAAGTATAAACAATGTCATTGTGCAAAGATAATATGTCTTCAAAAACTTTTTTCTTGCCTTCCTCGCCTTCGTAAAAACGCATTTTTGGCTTGAATTTTGGTGACGAATAAATACCCAAAAGTTCTGGCAAAAGTCTTTCCAGGGTACTTTTTTTATTCTCTTGCAGGGTAATTAAAGCCTTGGGGTGAAGAGCGGTGAATTTTTTCACTCCCTGATCAGTCATTTCCACTAAACCATCACTGGCCAGCTCTTCCAGTATTTTATAAGTAGTTGACCTAACTATACCGGCTTTTTGAGCAATAGTGCTGGCTGGCGCACTACCTAATGATAAAATTGCTTGGTAAATTTTGGCTTTGTTGTCACTAAAACCTAACTTATTTAATAATGTATCAATTTCCATACAATTAAAACTAATGGTTATCCTAATAAATATTGGATATTATAACTCTTTTGTCCTTTTTTGACAAATTTGTAACATTATATAGACAAAAATATAAAGGAGAATTATGCTGAGCTGTTAAACAAATAATTAAACAGTTCATTAACAAAATTAGGAGAAAAAATGAAAAATGATCTCGTACTCACGCTGAGGTGGAGCCTGTTCTTAACAATTATTATCAGCCTGTTCTGGTTTGTTTGGAGTTTGTTTGCCCCAACCCCAGAAGTAATAATGACATATGAACTTAGTAAAATTCCATTATGTGAAATGGCCTCTTCTTTTCTTCCTATGAGCCGCTGGTGGGATATTCTACTTGGTCCAATTATACCTTTTGGCATATTTATTGGCCTTCGCTTGATGAAAGCAAGTGGGAGTTATAAACCAAACACATTTGATGACCCCGACGACGTTGTAACCTTCATGGTTGCTTTAGTTTTCATAGGAGGTGTATCAATTGGTACCCTCGGTGGGTTTATTGGCGGATTAATATTTTTCTTTCCGATAGCCATTTTTACTGCATTCACAATATTCATTGTATGGACCGCTGGTGGGGTATTTTATGTGCTGGCAAAGAGTAAAACATTAACAAAATTATTTCAATCAAAAAATTTCCTACTCCTTGATCGTTGTTGGGGTGCAACTATGGGAAAATTATTAGATTGGCTTACATCAAAATAAAAGGAAGTTAATTAAAAAAGCCACACAAAAGTGTGGCTTTTATATATTTATTTACTAAACTAATTTTGCAAACCTACGCGGGCCAACCTGAATTACCAATCCGGTCTTAAGTTGAATATTGTCTTTCCAATCAATTGTTGTTTTGCCCCCAATCTTTACCCCACCCTGTTCAACCAACCTGCGGGCCTCGCTTTTAGAAGTAGCTAATTTTATATAAACCAACAAATCTGTAATGGGCATTGTTTTTTTGCCAGCTGGCAATTTAACTGCCGGCAGGTCGCTGGGCATAGTTTTGTCGCGATGCACATTATTAAACTCAGCTTCGGTTTTTTGGGCTGCCTTGGCGCTGTGATAAATAGTTACAATTTCTCTAGCCAATAGTGATTTGTGAGTTTTAGGATTATCACCCTTTTTCAATCCAGCTTCAATCTCCTTAATCTCACCCATTGGTAAATCCGTACAAAGTTCAAAGTAGGGCTTTATCAGCTCATCTTTGATGCTCATCACCTTGCCGTACATCTCATTCGGCTCATCAGTCAGGTAAATCGCGTTATTGTATGTCTTGCTCATTTTGCGGCCGTCCGTGCCTTCCAGCAGTTTGGTGGTGAGTACGAATTTTTCGCGTTTACCGTAAGCCTGCTGCAAGGTGCGACCGCAGAGCATGTTGAACAGCTGGTCGTTGCCTCCTATTTCGGCATCCACGTCCAGCACCACCGAATCATAGCCAACAAAAAGCGGGTAGAGTAGTTCATGCATGGCAATCGGCAAATTACGCTGTTGGCGAATACGGAACATGTCGCGCTCTAAAACCTGCTGCGCAGTGAACTTACTAGCCAAATCTATGATTTGTTTTGGCTTTAATTTTCCTAACCACTCATTATTAAATCGCACCTCTACTTTTTTCATATCCAACACTAACTCGGCCTGCTTTTTGTAAGTAGCAAAATTCTTCTTAACTTGCGTCTCAGTCAACGGCTCACGTAAAGTATCCCTACCTGAAGGGTCACCAATCATGGCTGTAAAACTGCCAATCAATAAAATAACTTCGTGTCCCGCTTCTTGAAAAGCCCGAAGCTTTCGCAGGGGCACGGCATGGCCAAGATGAAGTTTGTCTCCCGTCGGGTCTATGCCAAAATAAATTCTTAGTTTTTTGCCCGAGGCAAGTTTGGTATTGGCCAACTCTCTTGGCACCACGTCTGTTACAGAACGGGTGAGTAATTCGTTAATAATATCAGACTGATGTTTAGGCATAATAACGGCTTTATTGTACCATAAATAAGCATGATGCGAATAAAAAATACACTCGGCATAGATATTGGCGGCAGTAGCATTAAGGCTGGTTTTTTACCAGGCCCTGGAGGCCGCTGTTTGCATTTTAAGGCCCGCCCCACCCCCAAAACCACTCAAGCTGCCTGGGAGTTGCTAATTGATATAATAATTGATTATTGCGCCCGCTATCGGGTGCAAACTATTGGTGTCGGCTGTCCTGGACCGCTGGATATAAAACGCGGCTTAATTATAAATCCGCCCAACCTTCCCTTTAAAAATTTCCCTTTTAAACAATTTTTAGAGCAGGAAACACTTCTGCCAATAACAATTGACAATGATGCTAATGTTTTTACTTTAGCTGAGGCTATTTTAGGTGCGGGTAAAAAATATCAAAATGTTATTGGCCTCACTTTGGGTACAGGAGTTGGTGGTGGAATTGTAATTAATAAGAAAATTTACCACGGACGCGGTAATGCTGGAGAATTGGGCTATTTATTACAAAACCAAAGCGGACCGCGCGGGCAGTTGGGTGAGAACGGTGCCTTACAAGAATTTATAAGGGCGGGGGTATTAATTAAAAATAAAAAAATTACTGTTGCCGCTTTAGCTCGCGAGCATAACCCTAGAGCCAATAAAATCTGGCAAGAATTTGGTTCACACTTAGGCTATGCCTTGGCCTCAATTAGTCATATATTTGATCCTGATGTAATCATTTTGGGTGGACAGATTGCTAAGGCTTGGCCAAGATTTTATAGTTCCCTTCAGAAAAGTTTAAACAAGAACTGTATATTGCCCAAAACACCAATTATTAAACGCGCGGCCCTGGGTGATTCTGCTGGTGTAATTGGGGCGGCTTTATTGGCTAATTTGCCTTATGCCAATTCCTAGTCTTAAAAAACCATCCTCCCGATTAGGTGCTTGGCGGTCACGTAGTATCAGAAGCCGACGATTGAGGCGTGATTTGCTTATCAAACTATCTATAACTGGCTTACTTGGCTTAGCAGTTTTAGTGGTGGGGACACTCGCCTGGGTAAGCCGCGACTTACCAACCGCTGAAGGTATTGTACGGCGGACTGTGCCCCAAAGCACTAAGATTTATGACCGCACGGGCGAACATTTACTTTATGATATTCATGGCGAGGAAAAGCGCACGGCGGTTGAGTTGGCTGACATTCCTGATTTTTTAAAATTTGCCACCCTGACAGCTGAGGACAGGGATTTTTACAAACATAAAGGTTTCCGCTTTACCTCTATGATCCGCTCTTTGGTGGTAAATTTGTTGCGCGGCGGCAAGGTGCAGGGCGGCTCAACTATTACTCAACAATTTATTAAAAATGCCATCTTTACCAACGAAAAACTATACACCCGTAAAATTAAAGAAATTATATTATCCTATCAAATAGAGCGTAAATTCTCTAAAGATGAAATCCTAAAGCTATATTTTAACGAAATTCCTTATGGCTCTAGTGCTTACGGGGCCGAGGCCGCTGCCCAAACTTTTTTTGGCAAATCAGTCAAAGATATTAATCTAGCAGAGAGTGCCTTGCTGGCCGCGCTCACCAAAGGCACAACCTATTACTCACCTTATGGCAGCCATGTTGATGAATTGATCGGCCGCCAACACTATATTTTGGATTCAATGGTCACGCTGGGCTATATAAGCCCGGAGGAAGCTGAAGCCGCCAAACAAGAAGATTTGCAATTTAAAGAGCGGCGCGAAACCATCACTGCTCCTCATTTTGTTTTTTACATCAGAGAACAACTGGCAACCAAATATGGTGATTGGTTAGTTGAACAAGGTGGTTTAAAAATAATCACTACCTTAGATATTGATAAACAAAAGCTAGCTGAGGGGTCGGTCACAAAATACGCCGACAGTAACAAAAAATATGGTGCCACTAACGCTAGTTTAGTAGCAATAGATGTATCAACCAATCAGGTTTTAGCTATGGTTGGCAGCCAAGATTATTTTAATGATGCTATTGCCGGTCAAGTTAATGTAGCTTTAAGACCAAGACAGCCTGGCTCATCTTTTAAACCGGTAGCTTATGGTACTGCCCTAGCCTTAGGTTTCACTCCGGAAACAGTGGTGTTTGATGTTAAAACAGTTTTTAAAACTGATACCAAGGATTATGAGCCAAAAAATTATGACCTTAAAGAACATGGGCCAGTAACCTTCCGCCAGGCCTTAGCGGGCTCACTTAACATCCCGGCGGTTAAGGTTCTTTACCTTAGCGGTATTGATAGGGTTTTGGAAACCGCTAAGCGCCTAGGCTACACCACTTTCTCGGACCGTAGCCGTTTTGGTTTATCAATAGTTTTAGGGGGGGCTGAAGTCAAACTCTTAGAACACACGGCCGCTTATGCTACTTTTGCCCGCGAAGGTATGACAAAGCCAATTTCCAGTGTACTTAAAGTGGAAGACTCTAATGGTAATATCTTAGAAGAATACAAAGATGAGCCTGGCCAAAAGGTTTTGGAATCACAAATAGCCCGGGAGTTGACGGGTATTCTGTCTGATAATGGGGCTAGAAGTTTTATTTTTGGCTCACAAAATTATTTAACCTTACCAGACAGGCCGGTGGCCGCCAAAACCGGTACAACCAATGACTACCACGACGCTTGGACATTAGGCTACACCCCACAATTAGCTACTGGCGTTTGGGTAGGAAACAGTAATAATGATGAGATGAAAAGAGGGGCTGACGGTTCGGTGGTGGCCGCGCCGATTTGGCAAGATTTTATGAAGACCGCTTTAGCTTCATCTCCAGTTATACCTTTTACTCCCCCAGAAACAAGATTGGTTGATAAGCCAATGTTTGGTGGCCAAATTGGCGGTGAGGTAGTGGAAATTGACCGCTTTACTGGCTTGCGAGCCACTGACCTTACCCCCGCTTCGTTCCGTGAAAAAAGGCTTTATGCCCAATATCATACTATCCTGCGTTATGTTACGCCTGGCGATCCTTTGGGTCCGCCACCAATAAATCCCGAATCAGACCCACAATATAATACCTGGGAAGAAGCAGTTAGACGTTGGGCGGCAGAGCGTGGTCTCCAAGATCAGGCGCCACCAATAGATTATGATTATCTACACATACCTCAAAACCAGCCCCAAATAAACATTACCAACCCAAATACAAACCAAACAATCACTAATAACCCAATTAGTTTTAGTGTAACCGCCGCCGCCACGCGCGGAGTATCGCGGGTTACTTATTTTTTGGATAATCAAGAAATTGGCACGGTCAGAAACTCACCTTGGAATCTTAATTTCCTTATTACAACAGATTGGCCTAATGGTTATCATACCCTAACGGCACGAGCTTATGATGATATTGATAATTCTAATGAGTCTAGTGTTACTTTTAATTTGTTAGTAAACCCATTACCCTCAGCTAGTGGTGCCCGATTTATAAATCTTAACAATGGGCAAACTATTGTCCCGGGGGATATGCCATTTGAAATTAATATTGAACTAGACCAGCCTCAACAATTAAAACAGGTTGATCTTTATTTAAAGCCAAAGAATGAAGCTTCTCGTTGGTTGGGGGTAATAACTAATCCGAGTTCAAATATTAATTTTACTTGGCCACCAAATCCACCAGGCACCTACACCTTATCATTAGTACTAACAGATTTTAATAATTATTCTAGCCCGGGACCAAAAGTCACCGTAGAAATTAATAACTAGTATGATTATAAAAATACCGGGCCGCGGCCCGGTATTTTTATATGCCTTTTCTAATTATTGTCTGATCGGCATTATCAAGTAT
>Ga0076182_119_pt1 | contig 8118 bp, 9 predicted proteins | sample RifGroD2_FD_68217 | JGI IMG/M metagenome (GOLD analysis project Ga0076182, IMG submission 68217) | Parcubacteria bacterium GW2011_GWD2_43_10 | reverse complement strand
AAAATTCTTACTTTAAATTTATTCTGCTTGCCCGCCTGTCGTGCTTTTTCAGCCAAAAGTTTTGGCGTCATTTCACCACCAGGAATATTTCCCAGATCACGCGCCAGGTTTACCTGTTCACCCATAATTAAACCGACTTCAATTCCTTTTTGTACTGCCTGATAAGATTTAGCTAAAGTAAAAAAGTTAATTGAACTAACACTAAAAACTTTTTCCGGCTTAGTGCGATATTGGGTGAACTCATAATTTGCCATCACGGCATTTTCTGCAACAGTCTGCCCTAAACGCTCATCTGTCACTCCAACAACCACAAAATTATCAAAAGGCAAGCTAAGCTGCAGAATTTTTTCAGCTTTAGCTACCACCACAATCTGGCGCGCCACTAATACTGCCCGTCGTAAATTCCATTTGGCTCGCTCGCCCAAACCTACTAACAATATTTTCCCTTGGCCAACTCGCGGCAATACTTTAACTTCATTCTGCTTAGCGGAAAAGTTATTGTTTTTAAAATACTGTTCAACTAACCTCTTTTCGCTATTTTTTAATAACTTAAAAAATAAATGACTGGAAAATTTTTCCTTGGCAAAATACGCCAGCACTAACGAGTCACTGGCCTTTCTAGATAATTTAGTAATAGCTGATATTTTCATACAAAAAGATTAACCTATTATCAATCACCACTATACGGCTCAAACAACATTTTGGCAAACCGCAGGATAAAATAAAAACCCCTAGGAACTTGTCCTAGGGGGTCATTAAAATGTTTCACTTCTTTTCTTTAATGAAAGGAGGCATTTTTTATTTTGAGTAGAAAAGAGATAGAAACACTTATAATTATTATATATAACAACCTGATTTACGTCCAATACTAGTGCCAGTTAGTAATATACAGATAAATGAAAAACCACTCGTTTATTTGTGAGTGGTTTGGTTAAAATTCGCTAGAGAGGCTCCAAATTAATTGGAATAAGTAGTTGCCTCTCTAGCATAAGGAGAGAACATATGATGCCTATGCAATATATCTATCTGCTTATCTTTTGTCAAGATATATAAAAAACGGCTGAATTTTTCAGCCGTTTAGTTATTGCTACCCCAACCGGATTCGTCATGCCTGCGGCAGATCACCCGCAGGGTGAAACCTCTATTGCCGCCTTGAAGGGCAATGTCCTAATCCACTAGACGATAGGGTAAATTATTTTAAATAATATTGTGCTGCCGGCAGGATTCGGACCTGCGACCACCTGCTTGTAAGGCAGGGGCTCTAACCAACTGAACTACGGCAGCTTTTAATTTTTGCGGGACCAACTGGATTCGAACCAGTAAGCTCTACCGTAACAGGCAGCGTTCACACCAATTGAACTATGGTCCCTATTTTTAATTAATTTTTGGGGGGAGAGCTAGATTCGAACCAGGGACACCCGGATTTTCAGTCCAGTACTCTACCAGCTGAGTTACCTCCCCCAGTAAAAAGACACTTTTTTGAGCGGATAAAAGGACTCGAACCCACGACCTTCGGAAAACTCCTATTCTCAAGGTAGATTAATCCGACGCTCTACCAGCTGAGCTATACCCGCGAATATTGCTTCGGCACCTTACTTGAACTTAAAAATAATGTCAAGAAAATAAATGAGCTGACGGGGTTCTAACCCGCAACCTCTTCCCTTGGCCTGGAAATTGCTCTGTCAAACCAGACTATAGTTGCCGCTAGGCGTTTTAGAAGGTTATTTTGAGCTACAGCCCCAATTAATAAAGAACGATTTGAACAAACTTTAAAACACCCTACCTTATCAAAAGTAGGCTGTCAAATTTTTATCTCTATTACTAGCTGACAGTCAGCGATAATAATATCACCGAGACAATGGCAATGATTACGCCGGCGTATTGATGGTGCTGTAATTTTTCTTTATTAATAAAAAGTCCAAGCAAAACCGCTAGGGCAATGTAACTCTCTGAAATAGTAGTGGCAATGGCAATGGGGATATAAGTAACCGCCACAGCAAAAAGCAGCCAAGCAGCATTATCAAATATACAAACTGAAATTACTGGCAATGGGTTTTTGGCCACTCCTTTAAAAAGATGGCGCACTTCCCCACGCCAAACCAAATAGACTAAAGAGAGCAGGGTAAAAACGATATTAGTAAACCAAATGGCCATGACTGGCGAAGTTTGCTGGCTAGAAAGCCCAACCAAGAAATTCACCCCACCCATCACAATTGCCCCGACTATGGCAAAAATCACCCCGGGTTCAAGTAACCGACGGTGGTACATCAGGTGCCTGTGATGCTGGGTAACTGACAAAATTATACCACTGAAAGTAGTAGCCGCTAAAACAAACTGCACTGGCGTAAGCCGCTCTCCTAAAAATACTGCGGCCAAGGCAACTGCTATTGGCAATTCAAATGACAAGACTGGCTCAATTACGGCAATCTTACCGCGCCTAAGGGCCTCAAAGTCCAAAATAGCTGCGGCAAAAATAACTACACCAGTAGCACTTAGTAATAAAAGCCGAGCTGAATCCTGAAAAAGTACGGCAATCTCATTATAAACAAACGGAAATAGTCCAATAATTCCAGTAAGACCTATAAAAATAAGCGTACGCACATCTCCAAAAGCACGCGTTGATTTTTGTATGGAAAAATCACCAAATCCCCAAGCTATAATCGCGGCTAACAAAGCTAAAAGCCCCAACATAGATTATCCCAGATATTTAAATCTCGGCACTTCTTTACCATCAATCATTACGTTTTCGCAAAACATCTTCACTGGCCTAACCCAATAATACTTTTCACCCGCTCGTTTGCCTGTCAGGTGCCGATAAACAACAAACTCTTCCAATGTTTCACTATGAAAACAAGTACCCAGCACTTCTACTTCATCTCCCTTAAAATGCTGGTACCTGCCCAGCGTGATTGTTTGGCTGGTGGCTGGTAATTCGTCTTTATTATGATTCATAACTAAGCTTCTTTAGCTGTATTAATATTTACCCAAGATAACTTGGTAATAGCCAAGAGCAATACAACGCTGCCAATAATCTGCATAAACGTCAGGCTGGCATCCAAGAATATCCAATTAATAACCACGGCCGCCATTGGGAAAGTTAGTTCGGCTAAAGTAGCAATTGAGGCTGAAGTGTATTTTAAGCCGCGATAATAAATCAACAAGGAAACAAAACCGGCAACAATCGCCACAATGAACACAAAAATCCAATCTTGGCCTGAGGCGGCCCCGACTTCGGCTAAGCGGCCATAATAAACCTGGATGACTAACAAAAAAATAAGAGCGGAAATAAATCTTAGGGCGGTTATGGCTTGCCAGGTTAAATCTCGCAATAAATATCGGCCAAAGACTGTTGCCCCTCCCCATAAGCCAGCTGCCCCTAGAGCGAGAAGAACTCCCGTAGTTCCACCGGCGAACGATAGACCTTGAGGACTAATTTCAGGGAACGAAACTATATAAGCACCAGCCAAGGCCAACAAAGCCCAGATCCAAAATTTCTTATTCAATCTCTCATGTAGGAAGATAACGGCCAAAAGGATGGCGACAAGTGGCTGAATTTTCTGCAACAGAATAGCTACCGATGGATTGACGTAATGAAAGCTTTGGGTGAAAAGCACGGTCGCTAAAGCCGAGCCACCAAAACCAATGAATGCAATAGCTAGCCAGCCGCGCCAATTAAGTTTCTTGAATTCTTTTAAATATGGCCTTAGTCCAACCAGCACTATTATTACGATCAAAATATGCTCCATGAACACAATGGTCGTGGAAGAAAGGTCGGCTGTTAAATACTTGCGGAAAGGCGCGTCAATCGCCCACAAAAAAGCAGCCAAAGCCACTAGCCAGGGACCGGTGCGATAATTATTCATATTCTAATCTTACTCTACTCACTTAAACTATCAAAAAATTGTTTAGCCGCGGTAACATCAAATTTCATTTGTGCCACCAGCTCATCAGCCGAGGAAAACTTTTTATTATCCCTGATTTTTTTTAAAGCCTCCACTGTAATCTCCTGGCCATACCAATCGTCAATTTTATCCAAAACAAACACCTCCACCTTGCGATTAGTCTCATTAAAAGTTAAAGCCGAACCAATAAATAAAAGCGAGCGGTATTTTTGCTCGTCTTTATAAGTAAAAGCTAGATAAATGCCTTCAGCCAACTCAGTCGCGGGTATATTCAAATTAGCCGTCGGAAAACCTAAAGTGCGCCCTCGCTGGCTGGCAGGGAACACCTCTCCGGTAATTTTAAATAATATATCCATTTAAATAATCTGGTGGGCGAGGAGGGACTCGAACCCTCAATCCTTGCGGAACATGGTCCTAAGCCATGCGCGTCTACCAATTGCGCCACTCGCCCATATATTTTTAAGAAAAGTGGTGGCTTGTGTCGCCCTGGGCAACTTCTGGTTGCCCGCTAAAGACTACGCTTGCTCGTCTTTAGCTCACTCGCCCCCGCTATGTCGTAACCAAATTTTACCACATAGTCAAGCTTAGCATATTTGACAAAAGGGTATTATGTATTTTAAAGTCAATTATCAATTCAAAACATTATGCCGTTAAATATAGGTAATATTTATAAATTGAGCCTGCTTATCGTTTGCTGGGCTTTGCCGATAACAGCCCATGCCTCCTTGCAATTAACGGAAATTTTACCCGATCCTGTTGGCGATGACAGTGCCGAATGGATAGAGCTTTTTAATAATAGTGACAAAGAAATATCTACTGATGACTGGGCTATAACAGTAAAAACCAGAACAACTAAACTGCCACCACACAGTGTCTTGCCACATCAATATTTAGTACTAACCAAATCGGAAACGGGCTTCACTTTAACTAACACTGGGGCTGATATCAGTTTAATTGACCAGACGAATACTGTGGTTACCCAATTAACTTATGCCCAGGCCCCGGCAGGACAAAGCTACGCTTTAATAAATAATTCTTGGATGTGGACAAAAAAACCTACGCCTGGCCAAGAAAATGTTGTTGAAGCTATTGAAACAAAATCTGTTAGCCAAGCTCAAAGCGCTATTACAAATCCTTACCCTTATTTTGAAGTTAAGGATATTTATCAATTAAAAAGCGGGGCCAAGGCGACAGTTAGTGGCGTAGTTGTCGCCTTACCAGCAGAAGTTGGCGAACACTTTGCTTTTGTAGATGGCTTGCAATTGAATCTAACTGTCGGCAGTTGGCCAGCGCTAGCCTGGGGTGATGTTATAAAAGTGAAAGGCAGTGCTTCTCACACTAAAACTTACGGCACTAGGCTCAATGTGCGCTCGCCTGATGATATAAATGTTTTGAAAAACGAGACACCGCCTGAACCGCTGGTACTTAATCTGGCCGATATTGATGAACTATATGAAGGTAGGCTAATAAAAACTTCTGGCCTAGTTGCTAATAAAGGCAGTAATTGGTTCACAATTGAATCTGATGACAAAACACTTCATGTTACCCTAAAAAATCGCGAACTTAGCTGGCCAAAATTATCAGCTGATAACCACATAGAAATAACCGGGCTCATTACCTTAAGTGACGGTGAATTAAGGCTTTGGCCACGTGTGCCTCAAGACATAATCTTAAATCAACCTACATCAGTTGAAGCAGTCGCTGAAACTATAGACTTATCAAAAAAAGAACCAACGGACTGGCGCGGGTATATCGTTCTTATATTCTTAGGTCTTATATTGCTAATTGGTTGGCTTTGGGAAAAAGGTAAACTTGCCAAATTTTATCAAAAAGCTATTGAATTTTTACGCCAGAAAATTAAGCACTAACTGCTTCAGCTAAAAATTTTTTACCATTACTAATGTATTTTTCTACATCTAGAATAGCAGATTCTATTGCGTGCTTGAATTTAGCATCATAAGCAACATCTTTAACATCTTCATAATCCAATCTAATTTCAATCAATTTATTTTTTCTAACTTCCAGTTCATCAATAACTTTATTAATTTCTATTCGTTTTTCAGCCGACAATATAACTTCTCTATTATTTAATCCTTCAATAAATTTATCAGGGTTATAAAAAACAGCTTCTAATCCAGATCCGTCAATAATATCGTAAAAATCGATATCATCACCCCACTTAGCTTTAACCTCGTTCCAGGCTTCTTGTCGTACCGGATCATCTATGAATTCACTTTCATTCTTAATAAAATCTCCTGCACGCACATCAGGGTTGCGGATTATCTTATTTTTATCCTTTAATTGATAGCTGCCAATTTCTTCTGGCGTTAATTGAATTTTCTCAAGTTTGTCCATAGTTTAAATAGGTTATGGTGGGCGAGGAGGGAATCCCCTAACGGGCCTGGGTTCGTCGGCCGCAGGCATCGCCTCACCCTTCGATTCCTCACGCGAACCAAGCAGTTGGTTCGCTCTCACAAATAACTTTGGTGGGCGAGGAGGGAATCGAACCCTCAATCCCTTGCGGGCCCAGGATTTTACCTGCCCCGTAGTTCCGCCCATGGCGGATACTGCGGGGAGTCCTGTGCGCCCCGCACAAGTGGTGCCGGAGGAGAGACTCGAACTCTCAATCCCTTGCGGGCCCAGGATTTTAAGTCCTGTGCGTATACCAGTTCCGCCACTCCGGCACCAACTATGCGGGGTAAATATGCCAGCTTGCCCCGTAGTGAACCGAAGGTTCTACTGCGGGGTTCCGCCACCCGGGCAAATTATCAAGTAGCCAAAAAATAACACTTAAATAAGATTTTGACAAGAAAACCCCGTTCCTTTTGGAACGGGGTTGAATAACAAATATTTTTTGTGGCTATACGACTAGCCTTTGCCTTTCTCTTTCTGATTCTACATCAGCTTCTTCCATAACCTTGGCAAGCTTATCCCACTCATTTTTGGGATCCCAGATAATATTTCCGCTCTCCACGTCTGCCTTTACTAAAAGATGGTCCTGCCTGTACCTGACGAGTACCTCTTTAATTAGAGTAATGAGCATTATTGGGCCTTGCGGAGCGTGTATAAAATCAGTGAAACACGTATCAGGATTAACGATAGTACAAATAAGAGAAGCTAGTTTACCCTTGTTTCTGTTTGCCTCAATGGCTTTACCTAATGGTATTGGCTCTAAAATATCTTGCACTAAGACTACTTTATCTCGGCCATTATCAGAATTAATGGAACTATTATTACTAAGTAATTTATCCATTTGCAATTGCAAAATATGAGCTAACATCTCACCACCTGGCCCCAAGCCCTGAAATTCTGCCTCTTTAATGGCATATTCCTTATTCATCTGCGTTAAAATCGCTTGCGCCAGATGTTTAATAACCAGAGGATACAGCAGCAGCACCTTACCGTTGTAATAGTTTTCACTAACATAATGCAATGGCTCCTCGCCATTTACCGGGTTGGTATAAGTTGATTGCCGTCCCACCGCCGGGCCAATTGGCTCTAACCCCCTTTTAGGGCGGACATAAAGTATACCTAATTTCTGTAGCAAACGAACAAAGTTGTCACCACAGCTTTTTATGAGTCTTAGTACTTCAACATTGCTTTTCATTTTTCCTCCAATAATTATTTTGATTGTTTGTTTAGTTAATTTCTTATTTAGTTGTTAAATAGCGCTTTTTGCTATTTATAAAAAATCCTTCACCCGAAGGTGAAGGATTAATTAATGAAAGGGAAAGCCGCTCTCCCGGCTGGGCCAAAATTGTGATGACGATCGCGCCAATACATATACACTGCCACTTATGATAATCCGATGAATTTAAGTGTCAATCTGTGGATAAAACATATCCAAAACCATAATAAAAAGCCCGTTTCTCCTTAAACGGACTTTGATTATAATTATTATTAATTAGTTTACTGGCAACGACTGTGAAGCTAGGTAAGATTTGAATTTTGGAATAACCTTTGAACCCAGCCTGCAAAGCTCGCACTCTTCGGGTTTCCATTGTTTTGGTTTATCTACCCTTAAAAGAGCAATGATCCTATGTCCATCAATCTCTTCCTTTCCGGAACGATTCACAAAAGCAGCGATTAATGGGAAGAACTCAACTGTCCCTGCATTACCAGCTATTATGCCAGCCTTTGTTTTTAAAACGCTGGCACCTGTTGTGGTAACATCTTCCGTCATCAGGACCCTCTCTGAGTCTCTAATTAAGAATCG
>Ga0076182_126_pt1 | contig 16888 bp, 16 predicted proteins | sample RifGroD2_FD_68217 | JGI IMG/M metagenome (GOLD analysis project Ga0076182, IMG submission 68217) | Parcubacteria bacterium GW2011_GWD2_43_10 | reverse complement strand
CTGGTTACAATACAAGCTCCGATAATTGTATTGCTGTAGTGGTGCCGAACGGCGGCAGTGCTACCTGCACAATTACTAACGATGATATTGCTCCTACCGAAGGAACAATTGAGGTTTGTAAGTATGAATCTGAGCTACTCAGCTTTGTTGATAAGATACGGAATTTCTTCGTCAACACTGCATACGCCATTACTCAAGCGGGCTTGCAAGGCTGGACCATAGATATAACTGGACCAAATGAATATGAGGCATCGGATGTAACTGATGAAACCGGTTGTGTGCAGTTTACAGATTTGCCGTTTGGCACTTACACGGTTACAGAAGTACCGCAGCCCAATTGGCAGCCAGCCAATACGCAGGATGGAAGTATGGAAGTTTTGTTGGACAGTACGTATGAATTAGTGGAATTCTACAATACCTATACGCCTGAGTCCGAACCCCCGGTTTCTACCTTTGACGATGAGCGCAATCACCAGATTATTACCACGGAAATAGTTGAGCTATCGCTTACGGGTAATTCAGAAGATTTCCCGAATCCAGGTGGTTCGGGTGTAGCTAGCGCGGAGATGGGGATCTATCGCATAGTCGATGGCGAAACCGCCCAGGGAGAAGGATTCTTTGGGGAGCAATCAGAAGGTGGTTTCTTCGGCACAACCTGCAACCCCTTGCCGCAGGATGCCGTACAGATCGAACTTGTTCAATTAAGCTTGACCAGCACAGGCGACCCGATGGTGGTTACCTGGGCGCAAAATTTCACGCCTGCGGATTTGGGTGTGTATTGCGCCATTGTGCACGCGACCGATAATAACGGCAATGTAGAGAACACTGCTATTGCTGGCCCGTTCGCCTTTAATCCTCCAGCTCCGCCGCCTCCTTGTACGGTTAACTGCGGCGGAGGCGGTGGTGGTGGCGGAGGCGGTGGTGGCAGCCCACTAGCTGACCTTAGTTTGACCAAAACAGTTGTCGGTGGTGATCCAACTTCAACTGGCACTGTCTTCAGCTACACAGTCACTGTAAGTAACTCCGGTCCAAGCAATGCGACCAACGTGGTAGTAACTGATGTTTTACCAGCCTCAGTTACGTACAGCAGTTCCACTGCTTCACAAGGCTCTTATGACAATGCAACTGGCAAGTGGACAGTTGGTACCTTGGCAGTCGGCTCCAGCGCAACCTTACAGCTTACGGGCACTCTGGTTGCTGGTGGTACTACTACCAATTTTAGCAGCGCAATTTCTAGTGAGAACGATCCTAATGTTTCCAATAACACCGCAACTTATACCTTTGCTTTAGGTGGTGGAGTAACTCCGCCAGCGCCGCAGGTGTTAGGTGCGCAAACTGAGCTGCCTCGTACTGGCGGCATGCCGATTGGTGGTATGCTGTATCTCTCCTGGTTAGCACCATTCTTGGAGCGTTTCCGCTTGAGAAAGATAAAGAAGTAAAATAATAAGAGTTAAAAGATGCTCCGCCCGTGCTGGCGGAGCATCTTTAGTATTATCTTACTATCACCTTCAACAAAACCCTTTTTCCTTATGAACCCTTTCGTACGAAAAGGTTCATAAGGGATTTAACCAGGAATATGTTCAGTGACGTGCCGGCGTCGACATCTTTTAGAGGAGGAGTTTTAGCAGTTTGGTTACCAGCGGTTTGGCTTCGTCTTCAAGCCGGTAGAGCACAAATAGTCCCTGGCGATTTTTGGCAACAAAGCCAGTGTGCAGGAGCTGACTTAGGTGCTTGTTGGTCGATTTGACGGAAAGCCGGACTTTGGCAGCTATTTGATAAAGGGGGAGCGGGGCTTGGCGATTGAGGAGCAGTAGTATCTCCAGGCGTTTGCGGTTGGCTACGGCGCGGAAATGGCGCTCCAGTTCGGTTATACTCATATGATTGATTTAATTAAAAATAAAGCCCATTTTATTATATACCTTTTCGTACGAAAAGGTATAGTATGGCTAAAACGGAATTAGCGCTACTGCGGGCCTTGCCAAAATAACGATTTAGATATAAGATGGGGCCAATAAAAATAATCATAATACAAACAATATTGGGAGAAAAAATGGAATTTGTCATTTTAATACTTCTTTCTTACCTCTTAGGTTCAGTCCCGGGTGGCTACTTGATCGCTAAATTAAATAAAGTTGATATCACAAAAGTTGGTAGCGGTAATATTGGCACTACTAATGTCTGGCGAACCCTGGGTCCAAAATGGGGAATAGCAACTTTTTTATTTGATGCTGGCAAAGGTTTATTAGCTTTAATTCTTGTTAATATACTTTTTAACCAACCAATGGTTGGTTACTACATTATTGCCGGCGCTTTAGCAATCCTGGGGCATTTCAAATCAATCTTCTTGAAGTTTAAGGGAGGCAAAACAGTTGCTACCTCACTCGGGGTGATAATCGGGCTAATAATAGTAAAGTTACTGCCAATTTGGTTTGCGGTAATAATAATTGGGGTATTCTTATTAACTTTATGGCGCAAGCGGGAAGTTTCCAGAGCATCAATGTATGCTGCCATAACAGCAGTTATTATCAAGTTAGTATTTTATGGCGGCTTTAATCAACAAAGTTTTGAGGTAACCATATTTATTATTGGTATATTGGTGCTTATAATATTTACCCACAGGGAAAATATTAAAAGAATACAAGAGGGAATTGAAAGAAAAATCTAATATAACCCCATTCGTAAAAGAATGGGGTTATTTAATTGTTACTTAACGGTTTAACAAGTGAGAAGTATACTTTATTACATATGGAACCATTAAAAGCTTTGGCAGATAATTTTGTAGATCCCAGCGTCAAGCACCATAAGCATGCTTGGTACGCCTGGACCGGTGCGGCTTTGGCTTTGCTCGCCGTAGCTTCGGGCTTGTATTTTTTTGGTAAAGTCGCGGAATACAAACCAGAAGCCAGAGCCGTTTATTTTAACCCGAGCTTAAAAGCAATATTAACTTACCCGTCAGCTTGGTTGCCTGCGCCTGAACCTTTGGATGGTGATGGCTTGCCACGGCGTTTTGAGGGCAATGGCGGCTGGTTTGAAATTGGGGCGACTTCAGGTGATGGGGTAATTTTAACCGAGATTGCAGCTAGCTTGAATTCATCCACCAGTTTACCTTTCGGGCAAAATCCAAAAATAACCACTGCCCAAATCGCGGGTCAGCCAGGTGTTCTTATTCAGCCAACACAGCCTGGAGTGAGGCAGGCCGCGGCCGTGGTCACTTACCCCCAGCCAATCCAGGCTGGTTTAACCAGTTATCGTTTTTTAATTTTGAAAATGGAAGTAAGCCACATGACTAGTTTGTTGAACTCTTTAAGGTTAGTGGAGAATTCTACGGGCGAAGTTCAGGGTTTGCCTAATATTATGGTTTATCTGCCACCTCAGCGCGCGGTTATTAGCAGTCCGTTTAGCGTTAGTGGCATTGCCCGAGTATTTGAAAATAATGTCAGCCTGAAAGTTTTGAATACTAAGGGTCAATCAATCTGGACTGGATTTGTTGCGGCCAATGCGCCCGATGTTGGCACTTGGGGCGGTTTTTCTACCACTATTGATCTGGCTGGGGCAGAAGTAGCTGTTGGCGAACGGTTGGAGCTTCAGGTGTATCAAAGTTCAGCTAAAGACGGCAGTGAGATAGATAAAGTAAAAGTACCATTGCAGCTTCAGGCAATTCAGCCGACTAAAGTGGTGGAAGTTTATTTTGGTTCAATGGCGAGCGCCGGCGAGGATGAATGCTTGAAGGCTATGCCATTGGAGAGGCATGTGCCAGAAACAAATGCTCTGGCGCGAGCGGCCGTGGCTGAATTGTTAAAAGGGCCAACCTTGCAGGAACGGCAGGCAGGTTATTTTACTAGCTTGCCGCCAGATGTAACTATTAATCGGTTAGCGATTACCGATGGAGTTACTGAAGTAGATCTTGTGGGACGGTGCTTGGTGTCAGGACGGTGCTTGGTGTCGGACGGTGCTTGGTGTCAGGCTTGCAAACTTGCATTCTTGGCAAATCCGTCCCGAAGTTGATTCATCCTCTCTGCTGTTTTGCTATCCTTTTTCGAACGTTCAACCAGTCGACGAACAGCTGAACTCAACGAAGTGACGTCGCGACCGATTTCACGGCCTAGTTCCGTCAGTGTTGCATCAGAGAATTCGAGAATCCCCCAAGCGGCCATAGCACGCGACCAGCCGGACGTTCACGCGTCTTCCGCTCTGCTCTGACACTGCGACAGGGCGGCAAAAATTATCCGAATTTGATATTCTATCTATTACCACTGATACATCTCATCCGCCCACAACCGGAGCGCGTTCATGGCGTGTTCGGATTCGGCGCGGGTTGGTGAAGTAAGAATAGCAGCGCAAAGCCGATGGCCGCCTGGTGTGATGATGCCGGCCGCCATGTGATATTGGGTTTCAGTTAGGTAGCCGGTTTTAGCTCCAAAAAAACGTGAAGGGTTATTGCGTACATCATAAACCGTATGTTGTACGGTTTTTTTATTGCCTAAGGCAGTAGTAAAACTTACAGAAGGCGAAGAGCCATAAAAAGATGCTATAAAATCTGTGTAAACATAGCAGGCAGCCAAAGCTAAGTCGTGCGCCGTTGAGGTGTTATTTAATGATAAGCCTGAGGGCTCATCAATAGTTGTTTGGGTCATTCCCCAGGCAGTAGCCGTTTGGCGCATCGCTGAAATAAAGTCAGCGCGACTGAGGCCAACAGCCCGACCAACACTTACGGCCGCGTTGTTAGCACTGCCGATTAGCATACTGGCAAAAGCTTGCTCCAAAGTTATTTTTTCGTCAGTCTCCAGTTTTAGCAAAGAAAATTTATCGTACTTACCAACATAAGGTCGCAGTAAACCTTCGTTGTCATCCTCAGTGAAGCTTAAGGGTGTGTACCAATTAGGTTGGTGAGCAAGCACAGTGCCAGCTGATACCATTTTAATCAGGCTGGCTGTGGGCATGACGGTTGATTCTTGGTGATAGTAAAGTGGTTGGTCGCTGGTTGAATCAAAAAGCGCGGCGGCGCGGAAAGGGAGCTCATCAAGATCATATTTTTCTAAGTACCAAGCAGTAAAATCCTGATAAGAAGAAACAGGTTGAGGAGCGGCGGGCGGCTGGGCGGCAACTGGCTGCAGAAAAAACTTTGGTAGCAATAAAGCCGACAGCGCCAGCAGATAAATCGTCAGTTTGATGAATTTGAACCTAGACATAGGGTTTTATTATAGCATACGATGGCAAATACCCGTTTAAAACTGGTCAATTAGGCGAAATTTAGGTATAATATTTGTATTAAAGCTTATTTTCGCGTTGAACAGGGGGTGTTCAACGCGCTTTCATACCTAAGACTATGCTTTTAAAAATTCCATACTATCAAGACGCCGGATTATTGCTGGTGCGAATTGGTTTAGGCGCTGTTTTTATAATTCACGGCTGGCAAAAATGGCAAAATTTAGATGGCGTGACCAATTTTTTTACCGGTCTTGGCATACCTGGCTGGATGGTTTATTTAGTGGCGGCCACCGAACTGGTAGGTGGGGTGGCAGTTTTGTTTGGCTGGCTGGCTAGATTTTTTAGCTTAGGGTTAGTGGTGATTATGGTAGTGGCCATAATCTCGGTTAATTTTAAAAAAGGTTTTGTCGGGGGTTATGAATTTGATCTGGTTTTGTTGCTCATGGCTTTGGCTATAGCCCTGGCTGGTTCTGGGCGTTATCGCTTAAAAATCGCCAATTGGAATAATCACCAAATTTGAGGTATGGCCAAGTCATCAGCTGAGCTGAGAAAAGATTATATTCAGGATAAGTATGTCATCATCGCGCCCAGGCGTTTAGATAGGCCGCATGGCAGCGATGTTAATTTTGATTTAGCTTCAGTCCATCAATCGGTAAAAAAAGAGCATTGCGTTTTTTGTCATCCGCGTTTTAAAAGTGAAAAGGCTTTGTTAATAATTGGCCCAAAAGAGAACTGGCAAATTAAGGTTGTAAAGAATAAGTATCCAGCCGTAGCCTTGGATAATAAAAAGGCTTATGGCGTACAAGAGGTGGTGGTAGAAACGCCTGATCACAAGAAACAACTTGAGGAATTAACTGTAGCCCAGGTAGAAAAGATTTTGGAGGTGTATGCTGCCAGGACTAANNNTGGAATATATATTAATTTTTAAAAATAACGGTGGCCGGGCCGGGGCTTCGCTGCAGCATGCTCATTCTCAGATTTTTGCCACGGGCTTTATTCCGCCGCATTTGTTGGACAAATCACAGCGAGTGCAGGCATATAAATTAAAGACCGGCCGTTGTGTTTATTGTGATGTTATCAAAGAAGAAAGTAAGGGCCCGAGGCGCGTTTATGAAGATCAATATATATTAGCCTTTACGCCCTATGCCTCACTTTATAATTATGAGATTTGGATAATGCCCAAGCGGCATTTGGATAATGTAACAAATTTAAATCCGGCCGAACGATTGTCATTTGCCCGTGTTTTGCATCGGGTAGTTGGTAAAATCGTGCACCAGCTCAACCTTTCTTACAATTATTATTTTCATCAGGTGGTGCATGACGAGGATCAGCACCTGTATATAAAAATAACCCCGCGCGGCAGTGCCTGGGCCGGGGTGGAAATAGGCTCAGGAATTGTAGTTAATCCGGTATCACCAGAATCAGCCGCTAAATTTTACCGGGGCGGCAAAAAGTAAAACCCCGTCGTGGATTATTGGACGGGGTTTTTATATATTGTTGTGATTGGTTTTCAAGTTGGCATGACCTTTACCTTAGCTAGCTTGAGTTTAAGGCAGAGCTTTATTATATTGGCTCCAAAATCATGCTGGCCGAACCACCAGTGGCCGGAATATCTATGATGGTCGTGGTGATTTTGCTCACCGATTACGATCCAATTTAACCAATAAGGCAGATTGCGACTGTAGTCACGTGTTTGTGCATCGCGCTCATCGGCTGAGTGCCCGAGGCCATTTACGATCCCACCAGATAGGACCGTCCACAACAGCAACAAGGCCCAGAGTAAGAGCCCCAGCAGAATGCCCCATGGGCCGAATAAACACCAAGCTAAAGCCACCTGACTTAAGGGTAGAAGTACAAAAGGCCCTAAGTAGCGAGCCCGACTGAACCAATAGCGTTCCAGCCAGTCTCGAGGTGCACGCCCCTGCTCAATTATCTTAGGTAATCTCGCAGCTTTGAGATAGTAGGCATAGTTCTTGATGGTGATGCCAAAGCCATATGGGCAAACCTTGAGGACGCGGAGCATAATCTTCTCCCACCAGGTAATAGGCAAGTGTCCAACCAAATCCGGTGCGCATATTACACCATGCTGGTGAGGCGAATGGGGATCACCCGGTAAGTCTGTATGTGCATGATGCACTATGTGTACACCGGTCCAGCCTTTGACTAGAATTCCATTCCAAAGCCAGATAACAAAGCGCATGAAAAACTGGATGACCCAGTTAAAGTCGACCGCTCGATGGGTCATGGCACGGTGCAAGTACAGGGTAGTGCTGATATTAATTAGAACGCCCTGAAAGTAGAGCGCAGCCAAGATAAAGAGCAGAGCCGAGCCTGCCCCTAATATAGTTTCCATGATAACTCCTAGATTATTTTAAATGATCATTATTATTAATATTTACTTTAACATTAGCAGAGTGGAGAATAATCAGCTACTTGAGATGAATACATGGGTGCTATAATTTAGATATGACAAACAAGTCAAAAGTTGAGCGCTTAGTTCGCTTAGCCAGAGCGCAAGTGGGCAGGCCCTATTATTATGGCGTCAAAGTGACCGCTCAGCCGCGTATGTTTGACTGTTCCAGTTTAGTGCAGTGGCTTTATCAAAAAGGTGGCATTAAGCTACCCCGTCGCAGTTTAGAGCAAGCGGCTCAGGGGAGGTCCGTTAGAAGAAGAATAGAATTACTTCAACCAGGTGATTTATTATTTTTCACTGGTGAGTATGGTCATTATGACCCAAAATACCCTCAAGGTATTGGGCATGTTGCTGTTTATGTGGGCGATAAAAAAGCCATTCACGCTAAAGGAGTGAATGGCAATGGTAAGGTTAAGGTGGTGCCGATAATTAAACTCTGGCGTCGTCCTGATTTAGTTGCAATTAGACGAATTTTTAGTAGCTAAAATATAGAAAAAAGCCAAACCGCAGTTAAGACCAGGCATTGCACCAGCATGCCTTGATGCCAATTAAGAGGATGGTTTGAGGCATTATGAATTCCAAGGTGAAAATTTTGGAATGGTTTTAGCCATTTGGTTTCAGTAGCAAAGTAAATTCCTTGTAGAACATCTGGTAAGAGCGCGCCAATTAAGCTCCAGATAAAAGTAGAGGTATTAACTGTTGGCCCAACCCACAGGAAGATAGCCACAAAGCCCAACAAAATTAAACCATCTAAAGAAGCGGCACCGAACATCCGTCTAGCGGTTTGGCCGCGGGTGAAATGTGCTTTTAAAAGATGTTCGTCACCATGGGGTATAAAATCCAAAACAAAATGAGAAGCTAAGGCCAGTAAAAATGCCACAAACGGGTTAGGAACGGACCTAGCTATTAGCATGGCAGTGGTGCCGTGGACTGTTAGGTACATAGGTAATAAAAATAAGATTTAAGATAAGCTGTAATTATTGTAGCTTTTAGAGCCAGGTAAGACAAATCAAAAAACCGCCTCCTTTGTGGGTGGTTTTTTGAATAAATTAGCTAGTTTATTTTACATAGCCGACGGCCTTGGCTGACTGGGACTGCTCATAGTCTCGCAGACTTTGCAGGTTTTTTTGTGATAAACAAGTTCATAAATAGCCGCCACCCCTACCAGGATATAAATTATTCTTGATATCATTGAATTCATACCGCCAAAAATTTGACCAATATCCCAGCTAAATAAACCAACCAAGAGCCAATTCAAGCCGCCAACAATCACCAAAATCCATGTCACCATATGAAGGCCCTTATTATGACCCATCATAATGCTCACCCCCTTTCAATTTAAGTATTGTATATCATCATTATAACATATAACCCCATGGATTTACCCATGAGGTTATATGTTCTGGTAGCAGGCCTGCCTGCCGCAGGCAGGGGTGGAATCCCCCTCCGGGCCGGGGCTTTGCGGCCATAGGCAACGCGTCAGCCCGTCTCAGCGGCTCGAATACAAGCAGTTGTATTCTCGCTTACGCTTCGACCCCACGACCTAGGGCTTACTTGCCCCACCACAATTTCTGTGAGTACATGGTAGCGGAGGGTGGACTTGCACCACCGACCTAGGGCTTATGAGTCCCTCGCTCTAACTACCTGAGCTACTCCGCCTCGTACCAGATATTCTATGTGAAATTGTGGCGGGGTGAAAGTCCCTCGCTCTGTGCCCCGAGTTTACCGAGGAGTAACCTCAGCCCGAGGCTGATCCGCCTTGGGCGGAAACTGCCACCCTACGAGTGGTCACCCGAAGGGTGAAGCTATCCTGCCGTACCTTTCAGTTTACAACGCATGGCCCAATTTGGGCCATGCAAAAATTTCTTGGTTGCGGGGGCGGGACTTGAACCCGCGATCTCCTGGTTATGAGCCAGGCGAGATGCCACTTCTCCACCCCGCGTCGTTAGCTCTCGCATAATAAACTAATATATAAAATTTGGCAAGCGGTAACTTATTTTTGACCAGATCACTTAGGAGTCTTTTTTTCCATGGCGTCTAACAGATGATCCACCCATTCGGTTATCGGTTGCGGATTCAGGTAGAGTTCATTGTGTGACCCTTTTACGGAAATAAAACCATCTACCAAACCAGAGTTTACCATTTGCTGCACGCGCTCCATCGGGAAGGCTTTGTCTTGAGCGCCGTGGATAATTGAAATGCCATGTCCTTGCTGTTTGAGCTCCGCTAATAATTCCGGTATTTGATAATTGACCATAGCCATTACTTCCTCCCAGGTCTTTTTTGGATCGCTGGCAATGGCTTTCATGGCTTCCCAAAAAGCTGTGCCGATTTTACCCAGATGGTTTGGTTCATGGAGCAGAGCCTTTACGGTTTGGCCGGCAATATCATGGGAGAAGCCGCTCGCCAGACGGGAAAAAGAATCTTTACCGGTAAGGCCGGCCGGGGAAACAAGCACAAGGTTTCTAAACTTGTCCGAATTTTCTAGGGCGGCGATGGTAAGAAAAATACCAGCCTCTGAATGACTAACTGCGTCCACTTCGTTTAATTGTTTGTGCTCTATTGATTGCAGTAGGGCGGCCGTTTTTCTTAATTCCGCCAGTGGGTAATTACGGCCGGTCGTTTTTTCTATCTCAAGCCCATGCGGTGAATTAGGTAGGATTACTCGTCGGCCCAGTTTGGCCAAGATGATCGCATTCTCTCGCAGAACTTCTGGTGTTGCCGCCCAGCCCGGAACCATTACCATTGGCACCTCAGTTTTAGGCTGAGGTGGCTGCAGGTCAACAATTTCTAGTTTTTGTTGATCAATATCTACTATCTCGGGATTGTCGTACTGTTGCTCAAATAGCAATGAGAGCTCAGCTTCATTATTTGATTGTTCTATTTTTGGTTGCTCGGCTGACATAGGTATATAGATCACAACTAGTACTAGAGAGCTAATAAGGTTTTTTGGTGCCGGAGGAGGGAATCAACCTCACCTCTCGTCCGCCCGTCGGCGTACTCGGGTTAGCCACCGCCTTGCGGTCCGTTACTACTGAACGGACATGGCTTCGGCGTTCGCTTCCCTCGTGCGAACCAAGTAGTTGGTTCACTCTTGTAATAATTTGGTGGGCGAGGAGGGAATCGAACCCTCAAGAGCTTGCGCCCACAGGTTTTTGAGACCTGCGCGTATACCAGTTCCGCCACTCGCCCAAGTTGTTAAAATCTCGACACCAGTCTTGAGCAAAAAGTAGAGGCTCGTGTCGGCCCGGGCAGTTTTTGACTGCCCGTCAAAAGCTACACTATTTCGCTTTTGACCCACTCGCCCCTAACTAAAAGCACACCCAATCATAGTTATAATAACGTAAATTGTCAAAGCGTGTTTCAAAAAGTATAATTAAGGTATATTTATGCCAATAACTATAGCGCTCGCTAACCAAAAAGGTGGGGTAGGCAAGACCACGACCGCTGTTAACTTGGCCGCTTACCTCGCTCGTGCCGGCAAGCGAGTTTTATTAGTTGATTTTGATCCGCAGGCCAATGCTTCGGCCGGCCTGGGTGTGCGTTTAGCTGAAGGGGATAAACATGTATATCATGCTTTGATTGAGCCGGACAAGGCAATAGATTCTGTAAAAGCCTCTGCTTTAGAAAGGTTGTGGCTAATGCCAGCTCATGCTGATTTAGCCGGTGCGGCTGTAGAATTAGTGAATGCTGATGAGCGCGAATATCGTTTGCAAAAAGCTCTAAGCAATTTATTGCCTGATTATGACATTGTTTTAATAGATTGCCCGCCTAGTTTAGGATTATTGACCATTAATGCCCTGGTCGCAGCAGATCGGGTATTAATACCATTGCAGGCAGAATACTATTCTTTGGAAGGCCTAGGACAATTGCTTAATACTATAAATTTAGTGCAGCAAGGATTGAATCCTAACTTACAGGTTTTGGGGGCATTTGTTACAATGTATGATGGCAGGAACAGATTAGCTGGTGCCGTAGTGGAAGAACTTAAAACTCATTTTCCTAATAAATTATTTGCTACCATGATTCCACGCAATGTTAAGTTAGCGGAAGCACCAAGTTTTGGCCAACCTATTGCTTTATATGATTCTCATTCACGCGGGGCTGAAGCTTACCAGGCTTTAGCTCAAGAATTTTTAAGTTTATTTGAACAGCCGGCTTTATAGTTATGCCCAGTACAATAACAAATTATATTTTAGCCACTTTTCTAGAAAAGTGGCACAAAAGTCGCCACGCCGGTCTTCGTGTCAGGCAGTGCTCGCCGCCTTCACTGGTTCCGCCTATGCGCCAGCAGCTACAACACGGTGGTACCGGGCGCTCAGGCGTCTTCCGCTCTGTAGCTGACACTACGACAGGGCGGCAAAAGAGTATTTATTCAATAATCCATAGTTTTGATTTTTGATATTTGCTTTTTGATTTTCTAAGTATGGCAAAATCATTTCAATTAGGTAAAGGTTTAAGTGCACTTATCCCGAGTAAGCGGATAGGAGATGAGCCAAAAACCAGTGTTAGTGAAACTGTTCATGTGCAATCAGTGCCAGCCAGTGCCTCTAATGTGCAAAAGATTTCGTTGCAGCTGATAGAACCCAACAAACAACAGCCCCGTAAACAATTTGATGAGGCGGGCTTAAGTGAATTAGTGGCTTCTATTAAAGTGCATGGGATTTTACAGCCGTTGGTGGTTACACTTTTAGCCAATGGTCGCTATCAGCTGGTGGTGGGGGAAAGGCGCTGGCGAGCCGCTCAACAAGCCGGGTTAACTGAAGTGCCGGTGATAATTCGTCAAACCGGGGAGCAAGAAAGATTGGAATTAGCTTTGGTGGAAAATATTCAGCGACAGAATTTGAACCCCTTAGAAGAAGCGGCGGCTTATCGCCGATTACAAGATGAATTCAATTTAACCCAGGAGCAAGTTGCCAAACAGGTGGGCAAATCCCGTTCCCAAGTAGCTAATATTGAAAGGCTTTTGACCTTATCCCCAGCCATTCAGCAGGCACTGCAGGAGGGGCGAATTACCGTCGGGCATGCTAAAGTAATATTAAGCTTACCTACACAGGCTGAGCAGGAAAAGTTTTTTGCCTCAATAGTTCGGGAAGGCTTACCAGTGCATTTGGCTGAACTTAAGGCCCAGGGTGTGCGTGTTCGCTCTCACCAGCGTCGAGTTGGCACAGTTTCACCAGAATTAAGGAATTTGGAACAGCGGCTGCAGGCTAAGTTGGGCACTAGGGTAAAAATCCGCGGTACGCCCCAGCGCGGGTTGATTGAAATTGTTTTTTATTCACAAGAAGAATTAGCTGACTTAATGAGTAAGCTAGATAGATAGAACCAAACTAAGCTATCAAAACAACGAACTCGTCCGGCTTTAACCAATTTAGGACGGGTTTGTTGTTTTGGCTTGACGCCGGCTAAATATTTTAGCTAGGCCGCCTCGTTTTTTCTTGAGGAAAGATTTTATATGAGTGCGCGCCATATTGGTTTTAGCAAACTTTAGCCAATCTTCCGCTGGGCCGGCGCGGTTTTTATCCACGATTATTTCCACTAAATCACCGCTTTTCAGCATCGTATCCAGTGGGCTCATTTTTTCGTTTATCCGCGCACCGGTACAGCGGTTGCCAATATCAGAGTGAATATAATAAGCAAAATCAACCGGCGTGGCATCCTCGGGCAAATCTATAACGTCGCCTTTAGGCGTAAATACAAAAATCCTGTTCTGGAATATATCCAGTTTTAGGCTATCCAAATATTGTTCATTATCAGAAATTTCTTTTTGCCATTGTAGCAGCTCCGTAATCCATTTTAGTTGTTCTGGTGGCAGTTTAAGCTCGGCTTGGCGGCCTTCTTTATAATGCCAGTGAGCAGCAATACCATATTCAGCGTGATCATGCATCTCAGTATCTCGGATTTGGAATTCAACAATTCTGCCAGCTTCGCCAAAAACAGTGGTGTGTAAACTCCGATAACCATTAGGTTTGGGCTGGGCGATGTAATCTTTAATGCGTCCAGGCAATGGCTTCCATTGGCTGTGCAGTAGCCCCAGCACATGATAACAATCAGCTTCATTATTTACGATAATGCGCACCGCCACCAAGTCATATACCTTTGAAATATCCATATCCTTGCGTTGTAGCTTGCGGTATAGCGAATAAAGATGTTTCATCCGGCCGTGAATTGAGATAAACTTAACTCCATTTTTTTGTAACAGCTCTTTGAGTTTTTCAATTACTTCATTAATATAAGCCAGCTGATCTTCCAATCTGGTTTTTGATTGCTTCACCACCCAGGTGTATTCTTCTGGGTAAACATAGCGGAAAGCCAGATCCTCCAATTCACCCTTAAGTTCGCCAATACCTAAGCGATTGGCAATAGGGGCGTAAATTTCCAAAGTCTCGCGGGCAATGCGCTGTTGCTTGACTGGCGGTAGCGAATCCAAGGTTTCTAAATTATGCAGCCGGTCAGTCAGCTTAATAATAACCACCCTTACATCTTCAGCCATAGCCACAAACATTTTGCGTAAATTTTCAGCATAACGTTCCAGGCCGCGATATTTTATTTTGCCCAATTTAGTAACGCCCCTAACTAACTTGCCAACTTGTGGGCCAAAATTCTTTTCCACTTCTTCTAGAGGGATGGCGGTATCTTCTGGCACATCATGAAGCAGGCCGGCAATTATAGTATCTTGGTCCAAGTTCATTTTGGCTAAAGTGAGTGCAGTCGCTAGGGAGTGAGTAATATAATCCGTGCCATCTAGCCGTTTTTGCCCGGCATGTGCTTTATTGGCAAAATCATAAGCCAATTCCAACATAGTTAGATCCGCCTCAGGATTGTTCTGTAAAACCAGGTTTTTTAAATGCAAAATTCAAATATCAAAAATCAAAATGGATGAATTTAGGCCCGAATTACGCATGAAGTTCTACGATCATCCATGCGCCCAAGCCTAGCAGAAAAAGGGATTTTTTTCAAGGTAATAAAAAAGGACAGATTTTTTAATCTATCCTTTTACAGAATTATCCAGTTGCAAAAAAAATATATTGTTGGTTTGGCATAGCCTAAGCCGAAATACTTTTGGCCGCTAGAAAAGAATATTTCGCCTCCTAGCAGGCTAATATTTTTACCTTGGTTTACCCCACCTAATTTTGTTTGCAATATCAAAGTAGGCAGTACTAATGACAAGTTTATCCGAGGCGAAAATTCCTCAGAAGTGTAAAAGAGTATCTCGCTTGTAACTCCTGTACCAATTTTTTGCCGCCAGCTCAGGCCCATTTTTAATGAGCTAAAGTATAAGCCTGGGCCTGGTTGAGCATTAGCCCCATCAAAGTAGATAGTTGGTTCAAAGTTGATAATTTTATTTTCTTTAGGGGCCTTGAGATCACCTGGTAGTAAGAGAAGATAGGAACAGGCGTAGAGAATAGGTAGGGAAAGAAAAACTGATTCTTTTCTTACTTTGGGCGGTGGATCGTCGTAAATGATGCCATTCACCCAGCCAGCTGGTGTATTTATCATCCAGTTGGCATCGTTATTGCCAAGACCGTAACGCCAACGCGGTTCATTGCGCCAACCGTAATATTCACCGTTAGGTGCCTGAATAGGAATACTAGAATTCACAAAAATCCAGTAACCCGCATGTTCAAGTACACTCGCGAGCGTAGCTTGACTCAGGAAAAGCAAACCGCATTTCCACAGATTGTTGTCTCCATTCCTGAGGCCATACTCTAGGCTAGAAGCTACCAGTAGGCCGGTTATGATCTCACCATAACCATGACCCCCCATCAGCCCTGATCGCCAAAAATTCTCATAGTGATTATAGCGCTCTGCCCACCCGCCTTTTAAAGACGCATCCATAAAACCTATGGTAAGTACATTTTTGGTTTGGGTGGCGAGATGAGATAAACGGTTATCGGACAGGTTAATATCGGGCAGATAATCATTTAAATAAAATGACCATGACCTTAAGAATTCTGATTTTTCTGATACGGAGAAATTAACTTTTCCACCTTGGTGAAGCGAGTAGGTTCTAAGCATCGCTGATATAACCAGCCTGTGATCCATTGGGATTGAATCAGAGGTGGTTTGCGACAAGGCAGGGAAGGCAAGGCATACGATAAGTACTAGTAAGTAACGCATTTTTACCTCTAATTGTTAAAGAAAAAGGTTATTTATTATGTATGCAATTTTACATACTTTAGCTCAAATTTTAAAAAAGTCAAGTTTGCCTAAACCTAGCAGAAATAGGGATTTTTTTCAAGGGAATAAAAAAGGACCCCAATTTGTGGAGTCCAGAATTTTTTGCTGCGTTTGTTGCTATAGAGCAATATATAAAATAACGCTGATTATGACTGCGGCGGTCCAAAGCCTACAGTATAAACTATAACAGGAAGTTCTTTCCATTTTAATCCCTTCATGCCGGGAATACAATCTCATTTTAATTCTCCTTTGCCCGTATTAGCCCACGGCGCCGGGGGATTTTTGGGTTTTAAAAAATTTATTGTATATATGGCTCAGCGTAAAGAGAGTCGGTTGCGTTAGGTTGCACGACAACTCTTACTAGCGTTCCAAGTTTAATCTTGGAATTATTAAAGAATACATTAAGCTCACATCCGTTATCTAGCCTTTGGGCGCCAGCCTGGCCAATTCCTTGGCCCCATACTGGATTATCAGTGACTATGCAGTACACTGTTGTTTCCGATTGTTCGGTTGATTGTGAGAGTATATTTATTCCCACTATTGTCATGATACTGATAATAACTACGGCACAAGCGGTTAATAATAGTTGCTTGTTCATTATTAGTACTCCTGTTTTGTTTTTGATTAATTTCATTCCCACTACCCTGAAGGAGAATTAGTATACCTTTGCCCCTGCCTACCGGCAGGCAGGCGAAGGCGATATACCGACGAACAGACTTGAGCGGATCACTAGTTTTCACCAATGAACGGCTGTGACTATTTGCTTCTCCCCTCCATAGGATGGTGGGAACGAAGTACGACTATTGAGCGCTCCGCGCTCATCCGCCGTGGCGGATGGCTGACGAAACAGCCATTGTTAAAGAACTTAAATAACATATAAACATAGCGCATTTGGGGGATTTTGTCAAGCCTTGAGGAACAAGGCTTAAACCAGCGCTAAGTTGATATAGTTCTACATTAGTCATATGTTGGTTTATGCTCATTTTTTTGTTGTCGTCAAAAGTGTCCGGCCGAACCATTTTGACGGAGATAGTAGCACATCACATGGCAATACTGCAGGTGGTATGTTTATGTCCGGCCGGACAT
>Ga0076182_103_pt1 | contig 47078 bp, 49 predicted proteins | sample RifGroD2_FD_68217 | JGI IMG/M metagenome (GOLD analysis project Ga0076182, IMG submission 68217) | Parcubacteria bacterium GW2011_GWD2_43_10 | reverse complement strand
TCTCCAGCCGCTTCTTAGTCTTGTGGTTGCGTGTTTTATTACCCTTGCCAACACCGGTGTCTCTTTTTGCCATAATGTATATATAAAGATTAATAATTATCTAATTTTATAGTTGATTGGCTGGGGGAGATGGATTCCTCCCTACGGGAGGCAGGCGAACCATCATACTGACAAGTGAGCGAATAAAGTTTAAAAATGATTTTCCTATGCACTGCTGGGGGAGATGGATTCGAACCATCATAGCCACCTCCAAAGGGTGGTGTCCTACCATTAGACGATCCCCCAGCAGTGAATACGAATTTAAATATGTCATTTTCAAACTATTGAGCGAACGCCGGCTGAAAGCTTCAGCTTACCATTAGACCTATCCCGCTGAGGCGGGACGATCCCCCACTGCGGTTATCAATGCTACTGATATTTATTGCTATAGTCAAGCCTTAGCTGAAACTTGGTTGCCCCACAATTGATTAATCTTAGCGGCTAAGATGAAATCATTATCAGAAAGCCCACTAATAGCATGGGTATACAAAACAATCCTGACATGATTCCAGGAAAACAATTCAATATTGGGGTGGTGGCCTTCAGCCTCGGCTATCTCCCCTATTTGGTTAATAAACTTTAAAGCCGCTTTAAAATCTTTAAGGGTAAATTCACGGCTTAGTTTTTTAAATTCACTATCGGCTTGCCAGCCAGGCACAGCTGATAAATACTCCAACACCTTTTCTTTAGTGTGTGGCGCCATGCCGCCTTCGCAGGGTACGCATTTTTTACTGGCAAAATCCATTGGATCTAAACCCTAAGATAGCGTCGCATTGCCACATACGAGGCGATCATGCTTAAAACGCAGGCGCCAATAAACTGCCAGCCAAAAAAACTTAGAGAATGTTCAGTAAAGTACTGCACTAAATCAAACTGGTAGCCATTGAAAAAGCCATTAACATAAGGCTGAACCGCTGATAATCCGGGGAAGAAGATGGCCGCGGTTATTAAAGTAGCCAACAAGGCATAGAGGATGCCTTCCAGTACAAACGGCATCCTGATAAAGCTGTTAGAAGCCCCCACTAAACGCATAATGCTGATTTCTTCCCGATGAGTGTAAATATTCATTCGGATAGTGTTAAATACCACCAGCAACGAAATTATCAGGAAAATAAGGCTGATAATCTCACCGACGTTAGTTAGTTTTGTTGAGAGATCAGTAATCGCTTGTATTACCCGGCGATAATCATCATACCTGGCGTTTTGCACATAAGCTGAAAAATTTTCACTGGTAACTTCGTCCAAAATTTCCTGATAGCCCTGATCCGAAATAGCTTTTACTACCAGGCTCGCCCCTAAGGGGTTCTCGCCAATTTCTAGCAAAGCCTCAGCAATTAACGGGTTAGACGAATGGCGCTCGCGGAATCGGTTCAAAGCATCTTCAGCATTAACTAATTCTACGGCCTTTACCCCGGCTAAAGATTCCACTTGGGTTTTTACGGCCTGAACTTCGGCTAGGGTTAATTCCGGCTTCAAGTACACGGAAATATCTATTCTTTCTTCCAGGCGGCTTAGGGCCTCGCTCGAAATGATATTCAAGGCGCCCAAAATTGAAACCGAAACTAAACTAAGGGTAATAATAGTGACCGTTACCACTGACAGCCAAAAATTACGCCAAAAATTTTGGAGTGAGAATTTAATAACGCGGCTTAAAGTTACAAAGAACATATAGATTAACTTAAAACATAACGCCCGCGAGCTTGATCAGAAACTACCCGCCCGCCATCTAGCACCACCACTCGCCGTTTCAATTCATTCACCACTTCGCGGTTATGGGTAACTAAAATAACCGTGGTGCCAAACTCGTTGATCTTTTTCAAAAGTTCAATAATTTCTTTAGTATTAATAGAATCAAGATTCCCAGTGGGCTCATCGGCGACCAAAATTTCCGGGCGGTGTGCTAGCGCCCGAGCAATCACCACCCGCTGCTGTTCGCCGCCGGAAAGCTGCTTGGGAAAACGATCGTTCTTATGTTCCAGCCCCACTATTTTTAAAAGCTGTGGCACTATTTCCTTAATGCGTTCAGCTGTTACCCCGGCCACCTCCAGGGCAAAGGCCACGTTTTCAAAAACTGTTCGCCGCGGCAGCAGCTTGAAATCCTGAAAAACCACGCCAATTTGCCGCCTAATCACCGGCACTTCCCTGGCTTTAGCAGTGGTTATATCCCAGCCGCCTAATAATATCCGCCCTTCGGTTGGTTTTTCTTCGGCAATTAATAATTTAACCAAGGTGGTTTTACCAGTGCCAGACTGGCCAACAATGGAAACAAACTCGCCCTTATCAATATTGAGGGTGACATTATGCAAGGCCACGGTTTGACCGGGATAATTTTTGGAAATGTTACGGAACTCTATTAATGGCATAAATGCTTTGTTACTATACCATATTTTAAATTTATCATCAGCTCTTAGGCACTAAATCCTTGCTGATTACTAGGCCAATCGTTATAATAGTCTGGCTTTAAGTGTGGGTGTAGTACAATGGCAGTATGTAAGCTTCCCCCATCCTCCGTAGCAGTTGCCGGCGGGTATAGTATAGGGGTATTATGCGACCTTCCCAAGGTTGAGAGACGGGTCCGAGTCCCGTTACCCGCTCCCTTTTAGCCGGTGTAGCTCAGTTGGTAGACCTGCCCGCCAGTCGCCGGGTGCCGAAGTAGCTCAGTTGGTAGAGCAACGCATTCGTAACGCGTAGGTCGTGGGTTCAAATCCCACCTTCGGCTCCAGGCAATTGGCAGGCGGGGCAGTGCATTTCCGCCTACGGCGGATAAACTCCACGCGCAGGTCGTGGGGTTGCAGCGTAAGTGAAAACACAACTGCTTGTGCTTGAGCCGCGGCAACGGGCGGGCGCGATGCGCCCAAGCGCCGCGACGCCCCGGCCCGCAGGGGAATCCCGACCACCGGCTCCAGTTATCTGGCTATTTTAGCCATCAGCTTGCCTGGTGGATTTTATCTTTTAAGCGGCAATAAGTAGAGCTTAAAAGTTTCGTTTTTTTGCTGAGCTAGCCAAGCCTCAAAATCAACTACTTGAATAAAAATATGAGAAGCGCGTACACTGCCTGGTTCAGCTGAGGTCTCATCATTATCCGGAATTGACCCAGAAATTTCGTCCAACTTGATTAAATGATAACCATAGCGCGTTCTAACCGGCGGGCTAATTTCACCAACAGCCAGATTGCGCAAAGCGGCTTCAAATTCCGGCAACATCGTACCCCAGCTAAACCAGCCCAAATCACCGCCTTGGTCCGCGCTTAAGGTATCATTACTAAACTCTTTGGCCCCTTGAGCAAAACTAAGTTCATTAGCATTAATTTTTTGCCCAATGGCATTGGCTTTGGCTTCAGCCCGCCCTAAGCTGGTTGCATCCTGGCTTAGGTACTCTTGCAAAACTAACCGCCGCAGATAAGGCTCTAGAATAAACTGGCTAAAATCCTGTCCGGTTACTTGGTAGGTTGCATATAGATAATCAGCAAAATCCTGGGGCGAACCAAACTCCTGAGCTAGACCGGCTAATTGCTGAGCAACTAAACTATAAGGCAGTGATAAATTATTCTTATTAAAATTATCGGTTATTAAATTTTCTTCAATAATATGATTTAAGGCCAAACTTTCAGTATCAGTTGTAACTTTAAATTTTTGTACCAAGGCAGCTTGTTTTTTTAACTCATCCAGCCAAATAACTTTATTGCCGGCAATGGCCACCGGCCAGGGCATAAACTTAGGCAGAGCTGAATAATAATTATCAACCCGTAGTAAATAAAGACCAACATAAACTACCAGAGCTAGCAGTGGCGCCAAAAACAGTAAGCGTTTCTTAGATTTTTTAACATGTAATCTTTGCTTCAAGTTTTCGGTATTATCAACCGGGCTAATTTCATTTACCTTCACCTCTGGTTGTTCACTGGCTTTAATTTCCTCTAACAAGGCACGCCGCCAAATTTTTTGCTGGGACGGCATATCTGGCTCAGTTGGCTGAGCGCTATTAACCGTGGTTAAGGCACTGACTTCTTTCTCTAATTTAGCCTTAAGTTCCAGTTGCTTAATAGTGTCCGAATCCTTAATAGATTTTTTCTTTGGTTTTTTACTAGCCATAAATTAATCTATCCCTAAAAAATAATTTATCCATAAACGCCAATTAGCTTGACTAGAATTGCTAGCCTGAGACTCGCTCTCGGTGGTAGTATCGGCTGAATTGGGAATTACCACTACATTTTCACCAGGTTTTTGCAAACCAAGCTGTAACCGGGCTTCCCTTTCTTTATATTCTTCACTGTTTAAATAATCAATTAACTGGGAAAGTTCTTGGCTTTTAGATTGGTGCTCAGTTATTTCAGTGCGTAAAGCCTGAATCTCACGTTCAATTTCTGCCCTGCGGACGGCGCTTTTAAGCACGCCATAACCAACTGCCGCCAGAGCGACTATGGCCGTTAATAAAAAAAACTTGGAGGTGACTGCTGACCAAAAACCTGTATTAGTCATAGTATTAAAATTATATCACAATCTTGCCGCTCTGACCGCTTTTTTGCTAAACTTCCATTGTTATGTCAAAACGTTCGCGTCACAAAATTGTTTGGATTATTCTGACTATCATTGTTAGTGCAACTCTGGTTCTTTTAACCGTGGCCCCCGCCCTAACTGGCTGATAAATTATTCTTCGCGACTAACCAGGGCTAAATACGCTTCTGGCGGAATATCAACCCGGCCTTGCAAGCGCATGCGCTTCTTGCCGGCCTTTTGTTTTTCTAAGAGCTTGCGCTTTCTAGTGACATCACCGCCCGAGGAAGCGCGCTTGAGTACATCTTTACGCATAGCCGGCAGTCTTTCTGAAGCTAAGATTCGCCCGCCGATTGCCACCTGAATTTTGATTTCAAACATTTGCCGAGGCAACACCTGCTTAAGTTTGCCTGCGATCACTCGTGCCCGGCGATAGGATTCATCCTCATAAACAATAGTTGATAAAGCTTCCACTGCTTCGTCCGCCACCAGCACATCCAAACGCCGAACCTGGCAAGGTCGGTAACCAATAAAATCATAATTGAGTGAAGCATAACCAGCACTAACACTTTTAAGTTTATCGTAAAAATCAACCAGTATAGCGTTTAAGGGCAGTTCATAACGCAGAATAGCCCGGGCTTGCTCTTGGCCTGAGCCAAGATAGTCGGTGGTGATATAGCTACCGCGGAAATCCTGGGCCACGGTCATGAGTGCGCCCAAATACTCAGGCGGTGAAACAATATCTACGCGCACATAAGGCTCTTGTACTTCAGCAACCTTATCCGGTGTTGGTAGTTCTAGGGCGCTATGGATCACCAAGGTCTCGCCGGTTTTTAATTTGACCTCATGGGCAACCGAGGGAGTGGTGATGGTCACTTCCAATTTATATTCACGTTTTAAGCGTTCACGCGTAACATCTAAATGCAGCAGCCCCAAAAAACCGCAACGAAAGCCAAAGCCTAAGGCGGGTGAATGTTCACCTTCATAAATTAAGCTTGAATCATTCAGGCTTAATTTTCCCAAAGCTTCTCTTAAATCACCTATATCCTCACCGCCAGCTGGATAAAAACCGGCAAAGACCATAGGCCTAACCTCGCGGTAGCCAGCTAAGGCCTTAGCTGGCGATTTACTAGAAGCCAGGGTGTCGCCTACTCGCACCTGCTTAATATCCTTAAGCCCAGTGGCAACATAGCCAATTGCCCCAGCACTTAAAGCAGGTGTAGGTTTTAGCTGAGGTATAAACTGTCCAACTTCAAGCAATGTGCCTTTAGACTTTGTGCCTAGTAACTGATACGGCATTTCAGCTTTGAACACTCCATCGGTTACTCTGACCGCCGCGATCACGCCCCTGTAATCATCATAATGAGAATCAAAAATAAGCGCGCGGGCGGCTTGCTCATCTCCTGCCTCAGGCGGCGGCACTTGATCAATAACTGCTTGTAAAACTTCAGCCACACCCTGGCCAGTCTTGCCTGATACCTGATGGATAGAGGCTGCCGGTACGCCCAAAAGTTCACTGATCTGCTCCGCTGTGCTGGCAACGTCAGCGGCCGGCAGATCAATTTTATTGATCACAGGTATAATAGTTAAACCAACCGCTCGGGCCAGATCTAGATTAGCGATGGTTTGAGCCTGCACCCCCTGGGTGGCATCAACCAACAAAATTGCACCCTCCACGCAAGCTAGTGACCGCGAAACCTCATAGGTAAAGTCCACGTGCCCGGGCGTATCAATTAAATTCAAAATATAGCCCTGCCAGTTCATGGTTACCGGCTGCAGCTTAATAGTGATGCCGCGCTCGCGTTCCAGATCCATTTGATCCAAAAATTGAGCCTGCATTTCACGCTTGCCGATGGTGCCAGTTATTTCCAACAACCTGTCAGCCAAAGTTGATTTGCCGTGATCAATATGGGCAATGATGCAAAAATTTCTAATGCCAGCTGACATAATTAGCTTAAACTTGGTTTATGTTTATTGCTGAGTGATTGCCAAGCGCTGGCTAACCAGCGGCGGACAAAATGAATCTCAGCTAAATTAAAGGCTAAGCTTATCACCAGATAACTAACTACCCCAGCTAGTCCAGCTAATAAACCTTGGGTAAAAATGCCAATAAAGGTATTCATATCAACCTGAGGCGCTACTAAATACAAGGTGCCATAGGCTGCTGAGCCGGCGACTAGGGAACCTAAAACCATTTGCCAAATGCCAGCAATAATCCAACTTGAACCTAAATTACCCAAGCGCTGCCCTAAAATTGCTATAAGAATGACTAAATTAATTACACTAGAACAAACATAAGCGATACCAACACCGGATAAAGCAAAGGGGCGCAAGATAAAAAGAAGGGCAAAATTAACCGTAATACTAACCAGGGCGGCTATTACCGGTGTTTTAGTATCTTTTAAAGCATAAAAAGCCCTAGCCACCAAAGGCAGTAGGCTATCAGAAACAATAGCTAATGCTAAAAACCCTAAAACTTGGGCGGTGGCAATAGTGTCACTCCAGTCAAACGCCCCGCTGCCTAGCACTACCCTGACTAATTGAGCTCTTAATACCAAAAATAAAACTGACAAGGGCATAACATAAAATAAAATTCGCCTGAGGTTGAGGCTAAAGTGATGAATAAAATCACTCGGCTGACTAGTGCTGAAGGCCTGACTTAAAAGCGGAAAAACCGCGATCGCTAAAGAAACGCCAAAAACATTTATAGAAAAACTATGCAAGTTAAGCGCCAAACTAAAAGCGGCCAAACTGCCCACCGCTAAGCTGGAAACAAAACCAACTGTGATTATTTGGTTAATTTGAGAAGCTACTAACCCCAATGTCCGCGGACCTAACAAGGCTAATACTTGGCGTACGCCCGTATCTTTAAAAGAAAATAAAGGCTGCCACCGCCAGTTGATTTTTCTCATGGCCGGCAGTTGCACCAATAAGTGAAGCAAACTGCCCAAAACCACGCCCCAGGCCAAACCATAAGGGCCAAACATTGGCACAAATAAAATTAGGCCGGCAATTATGCCAACATTGTATAAAACTGGAGCCAAGGCAAAAGCAGTCAAGCGTTGCTGGGCTTGCAAGACGCTGGATAGAACATTGGAGGCGCCAAAGATTACAACCGCCAACAGCATCACCCGAGTTAACTGGCTAGTTAAGGTTAGGGTGTACAAACTAAAGCCCGGGGCAATTATTTTAACCAACCAAGGTGAGGCTATGGCGGCCATGACAGCGGCGCCCAATAAAACTACAATGAGTAAATTCAGTATTTTATTGACTAGCTCATAAGCCTGGGCTGTTCCTTTATTTTCCCGATATTGGATAAAAATCGGTATCAAAGCTGAAGCCAAAGCACCTAAGACTAAGGAATTAAAAATAAAATCAGGTATTTTAAAAGCCGCATAATAGGCATCCAATATTTCATTGGCTCCCCAAGTTGAAGCTAATAACCGATCTCGTAATAAACCTAAAAAGCGCGACAAAATACCAAAAGACGCCACAATTAAGGCCCCTTTAGTTACACTATCGCGTCCGTTATTTATTACATCATAATTAAACCGCATAACTGGTTTAATTTTTCTAATAAACAAATAAGAGTTTCAGCTGGCTGGAGGTGAGAAGGCTTGAAGTGACCAAAATACTGGTATCCAAGCAGGAAGGGTGTACAACTCACACTAAGAAGCGTGATTATACAGGCCTTCGGAGCATTCTCTAATACCCTCCAACCAGACGAAACTCTTAGTAACAACAATACTTAGGTTAGCACAAAAATTAAAAATTGTCAAGAGGGTAAGCTAATAAAGTTATTTTTTCTCCAGTATAATCCCGTAGTATTCATCAGTCTGCCAATCAGAATGCATTTCTAAGCTATGATCGCTAATTACTGGTGGTTGTGAGGTTTCTTGCCAGCGCAAACGAAAGTCTTCGGGCCAGCTGATTTCGGAAATAAAATCAATTGGCTTAACGCCTGATTGCCGCTGAAATAATATTGAATAGCGCCTAAGATCTTGCCAAGTCGCGCCGGCACTTAAGCGGAAGGGCAACCGATAAGTAATCTCAGCACTCTTAGTTTCACCCGGGGCCACACTCAGCCAATTAGCAAAGACGGTTTTAGCAAATTCAGTCGTTACCCTAGTGTTAGATGAAGTGTCTATTTTCAATTCACGTTCTAAAGCGGCTAAATCAGCATCAGTTTCAGCTGACGTTGGGACTTGCCGATAATAACTTGAGAGCGGCGGCGTAAATCCTTGGGTGGCTAATAAAGTTGAACCAGCTGGGACATAAAATCGCAAATAAGATACATTGCGTCTACCCTCAAACGTATCGCGTTCATCGCCGGTATGTGTGCGCTTGATAGTCAAATGCACTATTAATTCACCGGTTGGGGAAATTTCCACCTGGTGTCTAACTTGTTCCCTAATAACACCATCAGTCTTACCGCCGCCAATGTTAGTTCTCACTATTGCCAAATAATCTGCCGCCGTACTCTGTATTTGGCCGGCCCAGCCAAATTCCTCAAATTGCTCCTGCACCAGTGGATTGGTTGAATAAAATTGTAGGCCTTTGTTTAATAAACTGGTGTTAATCAAGGCGCTTAAATTTATTAAGTCATCACCTTTTAGCTCAAGTAACTTGGCAAACAGCAAGGGCGCTAGATCAGCAATAAATTGCTTTGGTCGGTTTTGCTCTCGATCATATTCAATCTCAACTGCTGCCTGAGTTTCGCGTAAAAAATTATCAGCGGTTAAAACTTTACCATATTGAGGCAATTCAATTGGACCAGTTATTCGGAGCAGATCAACCACTACATCAGAATTCAAAGCCGCCACACCATCAGTCGTTGGTCCGCCAGATTCTTTTAAGAACCACATGATTTTTTGGGCTGAGCTTGGGAAATCATAAAACCAGTTAGCATCTTGCAGTTGCCAGGTTTCTCTAACCAAGCGCAAAGGCTCAGGCGGTCTAATTACTCGCGCGAGCGAACCCTGATAATCATACGGACCGCCTCCAGGAATGTTAACTGACCTGATTTCCCCCATCGACACTTCAATCAAGGCCAAACTGCCAGCAAATCCCCCAGTCGGCCTTAACTCAGTTGTATTTTGAAATAAAATAGCGTAGGTTTTTGGTTCGGGTGTATTTAATAATTGACCTAATAATTGTGGCAGTGATAAGACTGCTGTTAAATTGCTCTCCAGTTCATTAAGCTGCTCGCGGACCAGTGTTAGGCTAGCTTGATAACTAGAAGGTAAATCAGTTGCATCAACTAGGCTTAAATATTTAGTAGCCGCGGCTAAATGGGGCTTAAGATCAGCCGCGGCTAAATTTAGGGCATGCAAACTAGGACCGAAACTAAAAGCTGCTTCCGAACTAATCTGATCTAGGTTGGTCAAAGTTCGCGCCACGATACTGGCGGCCATAGTAATTTCCTGACTAGCACTGAGTATTAGCTTCGCCGCCGTCAATTTATCACCCACTATCGGTAACTGATTTAACAAGCCGGCAAGGTTATGATCAACTTCATCTACTATTACCTGGGCTTGGCTAAAGTAATCTTTAGCTTGACTTAGCTGGGCCTCAGCCAGAACCGGATCACCTTGAGCTAATAAACTGCCGGCTTGTTCTAATCCCAAAAAACCACTTTGCGCCAAATTAATAGCTTCATGCCCTTGCCAGTTTAAGTTTTGCCAAGTAGCTATGCCCTTAAGCGGTAAAATCACAGCTAAGATTAGTGCTAAAAATACCCCAGTCTGAGCTAATATAATTTTGGGTTGTAAGCTGACAAATGTATTTCTCCTTACTTTAGGCGGCTGGTCGATTTTTCCCCTGCTATAAAACTTAAAAGGCCAGGCTAAAACAGTATAAACTGCTCTGGAAAAATTTATAACATCAAACCAAATAGAACGATTGATCAAGCGACTTTCCTCATAAAGCCTAATAAAAAAAATAAAAAAGCTTAACCATATTAAATCTAAAATAGCTGTCACTATTTCTAATACAAAAACCACACTTAAATCCCGTAGCCGAGGCCGTCCGATAATAATTCGCTTTAGAAAATTAGTCAGAGAATAAGCCTCGGGCTTAATTAAACTAATAAAATTAATGGCAGTCTGATCAAGCTCGGAATCTAATTTACTAGAAACAATCTGTTTAGCTGATTGCCCGGCTGATATGGGCCGAAGATTTATAATGTGGCGTGATAGTAAAACCCGCTCCCGACCCTTTAAAGCATTTGACTCATTGGCCAAATCTAATTGCCACCAGGGCCAATGGTGCTGATTAGCCGACGAAGACAACTGTCGGCGGATTCTTTTATTAGACACGGCCATACTTTATTTAGTATAAGCAATAAAGCCTTATTTCACAATTGCTTCCTGATAGATTTTGAGGGTTTTATTAACTGTTTCTGACCAAGAATACTTTTTAAGTATATGTTTAGCCGCGGTCAGGGTTTGTTCTCTAACTTCTGGTTTAAAACTGTTAACTATTGTTTCAACCATGGACGCTAGGCTACTAGGATCAGCTAATAAAGCACCGTTATTTAAGACTTCGCGCAATACTGGAATATCAGAGGCAATTACCAAGGCCCCTTGTGATATAGCCTCCAGCGGTCCTAAACCAAAACCCTCTTGTAATGATAATAATAAATAAGCTTGGCAACCCTGATATAAATTTGATAAATCTTTATCGCTTACCTGCCCTAAGAATTTTACCCAATCGGAATACCCCTGAGACTTAATAGATTGCTTAAGCCGATCGGCAAAAAAATCAATCCGGCCTACTAAATATAGTTCAAGGTTAGGGATCTTTTTTCTGACTAAAGATACGGCGGTAATTACCCGATCCAGATTTTTATGAGGATAAGCTGCACCTACTGCCAATAAATATGGATTATTTGGCATAACTGCTGAAGCTCGGGGCAATTCCGCTGGGGCTAAGTATATAGTAACTATTTTTTTACTGGCAAACGGGTAAAAATACTTTAAGTCAGCCGCCACTGTTTGGCTGACAGTTATAATACGATTGGCTTTTTTTACCAATCGCTTAATCAGACAGCGATAAACCGTGACCTTAAACCAATAAAATAATCCTGGCAAGCGAGAAGCGCGCTCAGTTGGAGCGTGGTGTAATATTAGGTCATGAATTGTTATTACAAAAGGACAAGGACAAAAATAAGGCGCATTAAAATGAGGCCAGTGAACCAAATCAGGCTTGAGTTTTTTTATTAACCGAGGTATTAATATTTGTTCTGATAGACCATATACCCGATAAGGCGCTTCCTGTAAGACAATATTAGGCGGCAAGACGGGAAATTGCCGGCGGGTAGCCGGATCAATCAAAAGAATGTATTGGTTTATTTTATCAGCTGAAATTATACCTTTAATCAACTCTACCAAATATCGGCCAAGCCCGCGATGATGAAGTCCGTACAATCTGGCATCAATTAGAATTTTCATGATTTAGCCGCTAATTCAGAAAATAAACCTTTATAAACCGACGCAGTTTTTTGCCAGGAGAATTGTTTAGCCTGAATAAGACCTTTTTGCTTTAGTTCTTGGCGTGCGCTAATATCATTTACCAGCCAATTAGTTGTATATACCCAGGAATCAACTAAATAAGGCGACAATAAGACCCCCGCCTGGCCAATAACTTCAGGCAAGGACGAACTGTGGCTAGCTATCACCGGCGTACCGGCGGCCATAGCTTCTAAAGGCGGCAAACCAATGCCTTCGTAAAGTGATGGGAACAAGAAAATTTCAGCTAAACGATATAAGGCTGGCTTATCTTCATCAGCCACATAGCCAATGAATTTTATATGTTGACGTGATTTAAGTCTGGCCCAAGTACGTTTGATAGACTGATAGCGCCAGCCCCAGCCGCCGGCGATCACTAAATCATAAGGAAAGTCAGGGTGTAGCTCAAGTAATTTTTCATACATCAGCAAAAGCAAATGATAATTTTTTCTTGGTTCAATCGTGCCCAAGGATAGTAGAAAATTCTCTGGCAAGCCATATTTCTGCTTCGCATCCTCTAGGTTGTTAGCGGTTGGCTCATGAAAATATTTATCATCTAGCCCTGGTGGTACAACTCGAACTTTATTTTTAAGATGAGGAAACTCTTGAATTAAATCGTCAGCGGTGTGTTGTGAAACCGCTGCCACCAACGACCTGGCTGGCAAACCTTTATTTAGTAAATGGTGAACAGCTGGAAAATACCATAATTTCCCCTTTCCAGGAAAAAAACCAGGATAATGAATAAATGATAGATCATGAACAGTTAATAGCACAGGCACATTTTCGCTGACATTAATAAAACTGGGATTAGGCAACCACAATGCATCAATCTTAGAAGTATCTGATTTTAAAATTTTATCAATGCTCGAGCCTAGTTTAAGCCAAAACAAAAGATTCATCAGTTTATTGGGTATCCGGCCTCTTTTAATGGCAGCTATTCGTGCAAGTTCAGGAGGCCAATCTATCCGCCCAGTAGCGTTAGCAAAGCCGCTCAGAGAAATGCTTGGATCTAATGATAAATATTTAAGAACTTGCCAAGCGTACTCACCCACGCCGGTGCGTGTTTTGTCTTGTAAACAACGAAGATCAACTGCCAGTCGCATATTGGCAATTATTTAGTAATTACTTTACTAACGTATTTTTGCCAATTATCTATGAAGTTGGCGCGGGAAAATTTTTGCGCGCGCTGGCGAATAACCTCAGGCTCAAAACTCTCATAACGAAAACGAATAACAGCATCAGCTAATTCTTCCCAGCTTTGTTCTTGGAAAAATACACCACTTACCCCTGGTTCAATTGTTTCTAAAGCTCCACCGGCGCCATAAGCAATCACTGGCCGTCCGGCAGCCATAGCTTCTACTGCCGTAATGCCAAAATCCTCTTCTTGGGGATGAATTAAAGCACGGCAATGGCCTAAATAATAACGTTTTTCCTGGTCAGTTACCTGGCCTAAGAATTCAATATTTGACTTGGCTAAGTTACGCAACTCAACTTCTTGTTCACCGGCACCAATTATTTTTAAAGGTATGCCGAGCTTATTAAAAGCTTTAATGGCCAAATCAACACGTTTATACGGCCGGAGTCGTGAAATCAACAAGAAATAATCTTGCGGTTCAACTAAGTCAGTTGCCGCCGTATCCACTGGCGGATAAATTACCACCGAATCACGGCCATAATACTTTTTGATCCTTTTAGCCACGAATTGCGAATTGGCCACAAAATAATCTACTCGTTGTGAGGCTATATAATCCCATTGCCGTAAATAGTTCAGCACTAAAGGCAATATTTTTTTAACTAATTTTGGTTGGGGCAAATCAGAAGTATATTGATGGGTGTCGCTCCATAGATACCGCGTTGGAGTATGGCAGTAACAAATATTTATGGTTTCCGGTTTAACTAATAATCCTTTGATCAAAGCAGAAGCCGAACTTATGACTAAATCAAAACCACTTAAGTCAATTTGCTCAACGGCCGTCGGCATTAACCAAACATACCATTTAAACCACCGGGCACCCCCGGGCAGGCGTTCTAGAAAAGATGTCCGAATATCCCAATTTTTAAAATAATCCCCTACTGTCGCCTCGTCATATAGCAAAGTAAAAACCGGGGCGTCTGGGTAAAGCTGGTGAAATTGGCGCAATACCCTTTCGGCGCCGCCAATTTGATTTAAATGATCATGTGCTAATGCGACTTTCATATACTAAACGGCAGCTTGTCGTTGCCAAACCACTACCAGTGTTTTTATAAGAATTATAAAATCTTGCCCCAATGACCAATTTTCCACATAAAAAGTGTCCAATTTAGCTTCATCTTCAAAACTTAAACTAGAGCGACCTGAAACTTGAGCTAGCCCGGTAATACCTGGTTTTATATTTAATAGCTTTCTCTGGTGTAGTTGGTATTTAGCTACTTCTTCAGGTTCGTGTGGTCTAGGGCCAACCAATGACATCCGGCCTTGTAAAACATTCCATAGTTGGGGCAACTCATCAAATGATGTCCGACGTAAAAATTGACCAAACTTTGTCACCCTAGGATCATTAGTCATTTTAAAAAGCGGGCCATCAGAGCGTTCATTATAAGCCAATAACTTGTCTTTTAAAATAGCGGCATCTTTTACCATGGAACGGAATTTATAAATATTAAAAATCCTTCCATTCTCCCCCACCCGTTTCAAAGCAATTATAACCGGCCAGCCTGACTCTATAAAAACCAGTACAGCTAACAATAATAAAAAAAGCGACAGTATGATAATCAGGGTAGTAGCTACTACTAAATCAAAAATTCTTTTTAAGACCCTGCCCCAACCATCCAGGGCAGTCCGTTTTATTTCTATTATTGGCAAACCTGCCAAGGTGTGGCTGATAACGTTATGACTTTGGGCCTCAAACATATCAGCGACATATTTAAAACCAAGATGATTAGCTAAGCAATATTCTAAAATGTTTAAATTAAAGTCGCGTGATAGTGTTGTATCGCCGATCAATACCTCATCAAAGCCGTTAATGCTTGGCAATGAATCAAACTCAGTGGGTTTAATTCTTTTTGTCACCATAAAGCCTAATTTAGGCTGCTTAGCAAATAATTGCTCTAAAGCCAGGGTCGCATCATCCGCCCCAATTAAAAGTAACCTGGTTACGCCAATACTCTTCCGATATAAAGCTGTTCGGATAAATCGTAAGCCCAAACGTCCTGCGCTCACTAAAAATAAGGCCAGAGCCCAGCCAACTAAAACAATAAAACGCGAATTGAACAGATTGGGATTAAAGAAAAATAATAAGATAATCAGCGATAAGCCAGCTGTACAGCCCAAAAAAATTCTGCCTAATTCCTGGGAAAACTTAAGTTTATTATTAAGATTATATAAGCCCGATAAAGAAAAAAGCACGAGCCACCCCAAAGCCACCACTAGTAGAGTTGAAAAAAAATCAGCCAAGGCCAAATCAAACCGAACCGGCAAAGTTGATCTAATGAATGATTCAAATCTGAGTTGATAAGCCAGCCAGCCTGCTAGCAGCAACATTAAATAGTCAATTGGCAGGGCAATAGTGGAAAAAATCAGTTGGCTTCTTTTCATAATTTAAGCCTTATTATTATAGCGCTAGTATTGACATGGGGCGAATACTATGGTACATTTTTAGCCGCTTACGTCAACCCAGGTGATTGCTCCGTATTTTACGGAGAGGAAAGTCCGAACACCACAGTGTTCCCGCTAATTTAAGGGAAGGGTAACTCCTAATTGGAGCCGTTGATCCGAGTAATCGGATCGCAGGACAAGTACAACAGAAAACAAACCCACTTTAATAAAATCATTGAAGATAGGGGTGAAACGGTGAGGTAAGAGCTCACCAGTATCTATGGCAACATTGATGGCTAGGTAAACTCTACCCGGTGCAATACCAAGTAGGTCCGCATCTTGGCGGACGGGTTGGTAGCTTGAATCCTGGTGCGAATCAGGATCTAGATAGATAATCACCGCCCTGCCTCGCGCAGGGTACAGAATTCGGCTTATAAGGTTGAGGTGAGCAAATAACTATCAAAACTTCTGGTCTAAAACCAGAAGTTTTGTTTTTGTTTAACCTTAGGCAAATGTGGTCTAATAATTTGACAATTAGCTTTTTTAGCGTTAAGACAAGGGCAAGAAAACAAAAACAATCAATCAATAAAATAAGGAGTACTAAAATGCGTACTTTAACAATTTGCTTAGCCATTTTCTTGGTTTGGTTACTTCCAGCCAAAGCCCAATCAACCAATATCGGGCAAGATATAATCATGGTCGCCTTGCCAACTGAGATAATAAATCAGCTCAAACAAGCGAAATCCGGTACTGAGGTAAAAGAGATTCTAACGCTATACAGGCAAATGAATTCTGAGTTAAGTTATAACAACTGCGCAGAAGATTGGCCAGATGTCTGGCGCCGACATGAGTTATGTTCCGAGTATGAGGTTTATGCTTGGCAAGATTCACTGATAATAGATTTCCGGTCACTCTTGCAGAATTGGAATGCCTTCCCCTTGAATCTAACTGGTACATTAAAATTCGTAGTGCCGCCACCAGAAGAATTGGTTTTCAATTTAATCATAACAAATATAAATGGGGACACTGTCTATAATCGTATGCTTCACTATCAACTTATTGGTGAAAATTGGGAATTTAATATTGGCTTTCTTGTCTATGTCTATACACAAGAAAATATACTGATAACCAATCCAGTGCCTGGTCTATACACAGTCAAATCAATCATTATGGCTAATCAATTTACCGGTCATACCGTAACTCTTAATTTCAGTGTAGATAATCCAGTTCCGGTAGAATCAGTTAGTTTTACTGCTCAAGTTCAGCAAAATGATGTCCGACTCAGTTGGACTACTGTGTCTGAACTTAATAATGCCGGATTTTATCTGGAAAGACGTGCCCAACACGGCAATTATAAAGTGATTTCTGGTTTAATTCCTGGTCAAGGTACCACCACTATACTTCATTACTATAGTTACACTGACAATAATGTCCCTGCTGGTCTATATGAATATAGGCTGAATCAACTTGATCTAAATGGCTCAAGTAATTATTTGGAGCCGATTACTGTAGAGGTTAGTTTAATACCTAGTGAGCTGGTCTTACTGCAAAATTACCCCAATCCATTCAACCCGGCTACAACCATCGGGTATTACTTGCCAGAACGGACAATTGTTAAATTAACAGTTTATGATCTGCTTGGTCAGACAGTAAAAATATTGTTAGACCAAGAAATATCAGCCGGTAATCACACCATCACTTTTGATGCTAGTAATTTAACTGGCGGAACTTATTTTTACCAGCTGCAAGCTGGCGATTATCTAGAAACCAAAAAAATGTCGCTTCTTAAATAACTTAAAAATAGCCTTGCGAATCGCAGGGCTATTTTTCATATTTATCTAATGCCTGATTTACCAGCCAGTCCGCTCGTTTATTCCGCTCCCGCGGTACATGAATGAATTTGATTTCTTTAAACTCCTGGGCCAGATTCCATGTTTTTATAAAAAGTGGTGCCAGCTCCTTATCTTTAACTTTATATTCAAGTTTAAGCTGCTTCACTACCAGCTCACTGTCTAAATAGCAAATAATCTCCTGGACGCCAATTTCCTTAGCCGCTTTCAGTCCGGCATAAATCGCCTTATATTCTGCCTGATTATTAGTAGCCTCACCAATATAGTGGCTAATAGTTTTTATTTCCTGGCCGGTCTTATCCTCAATAACCACGCCAATGGCCGCTGACCCAGGATTACCCCTAGCGCCGCCATCTGTTCTTAAGATTAATGTCTTTACCATACCTTATAAGCTTAGCTGTCACTTTTTTTAATATCAACCACCTTAAGCTCAAGCTGCCTAGTATTATTCCATTCATTAACCCCAACCTCATAAACCACATCCACTTTATCGCCAATGGAAAATTGTTTAGAGCTTTCAGCTGAATTAAACCAAATAAAGCGCTGGTGGCTAGATTCAAAAGATAATTCTAACCGTAAATGCTGGCCAGCACTGCCAACTGGTTGTGTATTAGCTATTAATACTCCGTAGGAGGCAAAACGAGCTCCAGGATTACCCTGCCCAAAAGGTTCTAATAGTTCAACTTGTTCTGCTATATGCCAATCAATCTTATCCAGAGTAAACACAGCATCTACTGCTAATTTGGCTGTTAAATCCTGCCCGCTTAAGTGAGCTTTAGCTAATTTAGCAAATTTAGATAAAAAATTTTCTAACTGATTGATACTTAGGGAAAAACCAGCGGCTTCTTTATGCCCGCCAAAGCTTACGAGGTATTCACTGCAGGCAGTTAAGGCGTTAGCTAAATCAAAACCCCCTACCCCAGCCCGACCAGAACCAGCGATTTTATCACCCACTTGACACATAACTAAAGCCGGCCGGTTATATTGCTGAACTAATTTACCCGCGACCAAACCAACTAACCCGAGTGACCATTCCGGTTTATAAGCTTGGATAAAAAAGGTTTTGATATTAATTTTACCAATTTGCTCACAAGCTTCTTTGAACATGACATCAGTTATGGCCTGGCGCTGGCTATTAGTTAAATTAATAGACCGCGCCAACTCCTCAGCCTCTGTGCTATTTTCTGACATTAATAAAGCGTAAGCCGCATTAGCGTGATCCATTCGTCCAGCCGCATTGATGCGCGGCGCAATCTGAAAACCAATAGCATAAGTGTCTAAATCATCAAAATTTAATCCCGCAACTTCAATTAATTTTTTTAAACCCAGCCGCCTTGTTTTGCGCAAAACAGTCAGGCCATACTTGACTAGTGTTCTGTTTTCGCCCGTAAGTTTAACCATATCTGCCACGGTTGAAATGGCTACTAAATCCAGTAGCCATTTTTCCTGGATTTCGCGTTCAGTTTGAGATAAATGACAACCTTCATAGCGCAATAACCCTTGAACTAATTTAAATGCCACACCCCCGCCGGAAAGAAATTTAAAAGGATAGGACTCCCCAGCTAAGCCTGGATGAAGTATAGCGAAAGCTGCGGGTAATTCTGCCTGCGCTTGGTGATGATCAGTCACAATCACTGTTAAACCTAAACTATTAGCTAAAGAAACCTGGCTAGGATTGGCTACACCGCAATCGCAAGTAATCAGTAAACTTACGCTCCTTTCTTTTAGATAACGAATAGCCTCCTCATTTAAGCCATAGCCTTCACGCTCGCGGTGCGGTAAATAAACTTCCACCTTAGCGCCTAATTTTTTAAGCGTAGAGGTGATAATAACCGCTGCGGTCACGCCATCAGCATCATAATCGCCAAATACACCAATGGTTTGATTACCGCCGATTGCTTCATAAATGCGCTCGACTGCCCGCTTCATATCTTTAAAAAGAAAAGGATCGTGAACATCGGCAAGCCAATCAGGATTTAAAAACTCATCAATCGCGGCCTGATCTTTTAAACCGCGGTTCCATAGTAACTGCAACAAAACTGGGTCCAGTTCCGGAAACTGACCTAAAATATCTGCACTAATTGGTTCGGCTAGTTGCCAAAGTTTATCTTTCACGACCCTATTCTACCTGCAGTAATAATTAATGACAAACCTTAAGATATCTTTTTCATTAACGGCTCAATTTGGATATTTCCCAAGGTCTGCTCCACCAGGGCTTGGTCGGATAATTGGGGCAACTCATCTGTATAAGTTGCTCTGCTCTCCTGATAAAACAAGCCGGTCGGTATCCTATCTACCCGGTTTTCATCCACTTTTAGCTGTGTTGGCCACTCCATGGCCCGAGCCCAAGCTTTGGCTTTATCAGCTGGATCATGGCCTTCTTTATCTAGTTCATAAAGGCGCTGGTAAAACCAATGAAAAGTATTAAGGTGGTTATAAGTAACACAGGGCTGCATGACATCAATTAAAGCAAAGCCTTTGTGTTTCATACCGCCAATAATAAGCTCGGTTAATTGCTTGGCATTGCCAGAGAATCCGCGGGCCACATAAGTGGCGCCGACATCTATGGCTAAGGCAATCGGGTCAATTGGCATTTCAATAGCCCCAAAAGGTGTGGATTTTGTAACCAACCCGTGTTCACTGGTTGGTGAAGTTTGCCCCTTGGTAAGCCCGTAAATCTGATTATTATGAACTACATATGTTATATCAACATTTCGGCGCATGGCATGAATTAAATGCCCCAAGCCAATGCCATAGCCATCACCGTCTCCACCTATAGCAACCACTGGTAATTTATGATTAGCAAGTTTTATGCCGGTGGCTACTGGTATGGAACGTCCATGCAATCCATGAAACCCATAAACATTTAGGAAGCTCGCCATATTACCGGAACAACCAATGCCAAAAACCACGCAAGTTTGATGCGGTAACAAACCCTGCTCCACAAAAGCATTCTTTAGTGCAGTCCAAATACCAAAGTCACCGCACCCTGGGCACCAAGTGGGAAATTGGCTGGTTTCAAAATCTTTAACTGTTGACATAAGTAATTATTTCCTCAGGATGAATTGGACGACCATCATACTTCAAGAATTTGTCCGTAATATCAATACCGGTGCGCTCGCGTATAAGGCCACCTAATTGTCCAGAATAATTATTTTCAATTAGCACTCGCCTTTTAGCTTGCCGCAACACGGTATCAACTTCCTTTACCGGAAATGGCTCTAAACAACGAATTTGCAAAAAGTTAATATTCTTACTTTTTTTCATTGCTTCTAGTATTGGCCCTTTGGTACTGCCCCAGCCTACCAGCGTCACCTCGGCTTCTTTTGGACCATAAAGTTTTACTGGCTCTTGAATTTCACTGCGTAGAGCTTGCAATTTTTTCATTCGCTTATCCATTTGCGCTTGCCGAGTATCAGCCTCTTCGTTAGCCATGCCAGTATCATCATGCTCATCGCTGTTAACTGCGAACACACCTCCAGGTTGGCTGGGAATAGACCTTTGACTTACACCGCTAGGCGTCATGGCATAGCGAGCAAATCTGGCATCAGCCGATAATTTTGAAGTGTCGGCCAACTCACCTCTATCTAATTTTAAACTTTCTGTATTAAAAAATGGTACAGTTTGTCTAGCTTCTGCCATATACTTGTCAGTCAACACAATAACAGGCAGTTGATATTTGTCTGCCAAATTATGAGCTTGAAACGTCATATAAAAACATTCTTCTGGGTCACCCGGAGCTAATACGACCCGTGGAAAATCTCCTTGACCGGCATGTAAAGCAAATCTTAAATCACCTTGTTCAGTCCAAGTTGGCAACCCTGTTGCCGGCCCTGGGCGCTGAGCTATTACTACCACAGTGCCACATTCTGTCATGCCGGCTAAGCCTAAAGCTTCTGACATTAAGGCAAAACCGCCGCCTGAGGTTGCTGTCATACTCCTCACGCCCGCAAACGAAGCACCAACCACCATGTTCATAGCCGCAATTTCATCCTCAGTTTGTTTTACTACCAGCTTATAATCTCTTTCTTGAGCAACTAAATAATGTAAAATTGATGTCGCTGGTGTCATAGGGTAGGCTGCATAAAATTTCAAACCAGCTTTGATCGCACCTAGAGCAATAGCTTCATTGCCATTAATCAGCATCCTCTGATCTTTGTTAAGTTTAACTTTTAATTGATAATCAAATTTTTCAGCAAAATTAGTTTGGGCATAATCATAGCCAGCCTTAGCGGCGGCTTGATTAAGCTGCACCATCTTAGCGCCTTTTTTACTAAAAACCTGGTCAATCAGTTCCACTATAAAATCATAAGGATACTTAACCAGACCAAAACTTACTCCGACCGCTACCATATTCCTCATTACTTTTTCTCCTCCGGCTTGCTTAGTTAAATCTTCTAAAGGAACGCCCAAACAGCCAGCATCAGCCCGACTGCAAACATAATCTCGCAAGTCTTTCTCATTACTGTCATAAACCAAAGCCCCATCCTTAACCACTTCAGTCAAATGACGATCAATTGTTTCTTTATTTAAAGCCACTAGTAAATCAACCTGCGAGCTGTGTGATTGAACATTATCTTCCCTCACTAAAACTTGATAAGTATTATGTCCACCTCTGATTAATGACGGGTACTCCAGATAAGCAAAGGTTTCCAAGCCGCCATGAGCACAGGCATAAGCAAAAATCTCGCCAGCCGACAGTATGCCGTAGCCTGCTTCCCCTCCTATCTTCCAATTAAGATTATTGACCTTCACTGTCATCTTCTTTATTTTGCTTTATTTTATCAATAAGATTACTCAGCCTCATTGTTATAACGACGACTAGCGCTGTCACTAATAAAGCATAAACAAATTTGGCCCAAACAGCTGATTGTTCGCCAAATATCATCTTAAATAAGGTTTGAATAGCATCATTCCAGGCCAAAGCCGCGACCAAGCCTAAACCAGCTGTGGCTAACTTAGAGACATTTTCTAAAATTTCTAAGCGTAATGATTTTTGGCTCATAAAAATGTTTTGCTAATTATTAATAATCTGCCTAGCAATGGCTAATTCCTCATTAGTTGGTATAGCTAAAACAGATACATTTTTAAGCGTAGGCAGGCCCTGCATGGTCAAATTACGCACGACTTCATTGCGCTCACCAATGCCGCCAGTGAAAACTATGGCATCTACTCGACCTAAAATAGCGGCATAAGCCCCTATGTATTTTTGCAAATTATATAAATAAACTTTTAAGGCTAACTTGGCTTGCTGTCGGTCTGAGGCTGAAACTAATTTTTTTACCCTAAAACCAAGTACTTCATAACCTGCCATGGTTAAAACCTCACGCATATCAGCTACCCCCGTCATACCCTTAAGACCAGACTCATGGTTTAATAATTGATCTAGCTTTTTTATAGAAAAACCTGGTTGCTTTGCTAAATACAGTAATAATCCAGGATCAACATCACCCGCCCGAGTGCACATCACTAAACCAGCTAAGGGGGTAAAGCCCATTGAAGTATCAATTGGTTTACCGGCACGGACTGCAGCTACACTGCTGCCACTACCTAAATGACAAGTTACTAAATTAACTTGTTCTGTTTTTTTACCTAAAATTCTGGCAGCCTCATTTGTAACATAATTATGGGATAAACCATGAAAGCCGTACTTCTTCAAGCCATATTTTTTATTTAATAGCCGCGGTAAGGCATAAGTCTGGCTTTCAAGCGGTAAATGAGCGAACCAGGCAGTATCAAACTCCGCTATTTGTTTAACCTTGGGTAACAATTTACTGGCCGCCTTAGCAACTGCTAATTCCACAGGATTATGCAGGGGCGCTAGAGATGGTAATTTTTCTAAACGATTAATTACTTCCTTGGTTAATTTAACTGGCGCGATAAATAATTGACCGCCATATACAATACGATGTCCTACTAAACTAATGCTGCCTAATAATTTATGCCAGGCTAGCATCTTAACTATATAACCCACGGCTTGTTTATGATCAGAAAATTTTAATTGTTTAACACTTAGCTTGCCAAATAAGCGCCACTCGGCAAAACTGCCGCGCTCACCAATCCGCTCTACGGTACCGCGTCCCGCTTCAACCAAACCGTCTTCCTCATATAAAGCCCACTTTAGAGTGGCACTACCTGCGTTAAACACTAATATATAAGAACTTTTATCTTTCAATTTCATAAATTATCCATAATAACTGCTTTCTCTCCGCCCTTAAGCCCAGCCGCGTTAGCTTCATCAGTATCTATCATAAAAGAAAGCTCATCTATACCATCGCGACTGCGTACGTAAACATTATGAAAGGTTACGGGCCTGGTACTTTCAGTTTTTATTGAAATAATATCACCGTGCTTAAGTCCAAATTCGTGAGCCTCTTGCGGTGAAATATGCAAATGCCGCTGAGCTACCACTACACCATGATTAAGTTCAAGTTTACCAGCCGGGCCTTGCAAGCGGCAGCCAGAAGTATTATTTAAATCACCTGATACTCTTAAGGCTGGCTTTAACCCCAAAAAAATAGCATCAGTAGAAGATAGTTCTACTTGGGTTTCCGGCCTAGCTGGGCCGACCACCCGTAAATTTAGTCGCCCTTTTGATCCTAATATGGTAACAGCTTCATTGGCCGCAAATTGACCTGGTTGTGATATTTTTTTAAAAACAGTTAAGGCTGCATTATTGCCAAACAAAGCAGCCAAATGCTCTGGCGAAAGGTGGATGTGCCGCGCTGAAACTTCAATTGGTACGCTACGATGGGTCATATATGGCTCGGAATTTAGGCAAGGTACTAAGGCTTAAAATCCCCTTCTGAGCGCCAACATGCATTATGACTGAATTGGAGTTTAGCATGCCCCATTGCATCGCAACATTAAGATTCCAGCCTGAGGCCAAGTAACCCGCTAGCCAGCCAGCACCAAAAGCATCTCCTGCTCCAGTAGTATTAGCTGGTTTAACTTTGTAAATCGGATGATAAATCATTTTGGAGCCATCATAAAGATAAGCACCTTTTTGACCACAAGTTACCAATGCAAACTCGGGCCCAAAGTTCTTTAAACCTTTAACTAACGCCGCCATGGAACTTAAACGACTGCCTTTCAATTTCTTAAGCAAGATAGCAACTTCATCATTATTCAAATCAATCACACTAACATATTTCAATAAGCTGGCCACTTTTTTAGATTCAGCCAATTGGATCGCGCCTGGATTCCAAAAAATTTTACCACCTTGCGCATGAAAACTGCGGAATAATTTTTCTAAGCGGTCATACCAATCTGATACCGCTAGGGCTGTAACATAACACCACTGGTATTTTTCTGGTAAACGTGTAGGTATAGTTAAATTACGCGTTGCCCCCCGAGAAACAAACGCCACGTGATCATGCCCTCGCCCCGCTGTCACAATAAAAGCCAAAGCGGTTTTTTCTTTTCTGTCATGTTGTACCAATTTAGTGCTAACACCAAGTTTGTGAAAATTCTTTATAATTTCCTGGCCCCGCCAATCTGACCCCACCCGAGTAATAACATCAGTCCTAATTCCCAAATGTGCCAAACTCACCGCTACATTGGCGGCTCCGCCGCCAAAACCATACATCACCTCCACTGCATCCACTTTGCCGCCATAAGGAAAAGCTAAAACCGGCTCAGTTCGCCGACCGCCAACATGCATTAAATCTGCCTGGGCAGTTGTAAAAAGCGCGTCCCAAGTAGAGCCACCAATAACACAAACTCTGTGTTCCATAAGTTTAATTGTAGCATAAAATTAATTACCTTAGTATACTATCTGTATAATATGATCAATAAAATTACAGCTTTCTTTGGCAGTTTAATGTTTGTTATTGGCCTATTAGGCTTTTTTATGCCTAATGTTTTATATTTGATTCAATTTGACCTATTTCAAAGCTTTATTTATGTAGTCTTGGGGGCAATTGGTCTTAAATTAGGTTTTGGTCAGTCAACTACAAAAAGCCAGCTTACTTACCTCCAAGGTCTAGCTATAACAAATTTATTATTAATGATGATCGGGATTTTTTGGCCTAATTTAGGTGATATTGTTCATCTGGAAGTTCCGGAACACTTCTTTCACGGCGCGGTCGGCTTAACTTCCGCCTTAGCAGCTGATTACTTCCGTAAGCGCCAAACTATTCAGTAGTTTGGCCATCAAAGTGCTCCTCTTGCTCGAGCGCTTCTTTTTTAGTTGCCCGCACCACCCCCGCCTTATGTTCCGGCGGGCTATAAACCGTATAAAGCTTTAAGGGTGTTTCACCGATATTTATAATATTATGTTTAACGCCCGCCGGCACTACTACCGCGCTACCATCACTTAATTCATATTCCACGCCATTCAAAACCGCCTGGCCTTGACCGGCTTCAACTCGCAGAAATTGATCCAGCTCATGAATTTCCTCACCAATATCTTCTCCTACTTTTAAACTCATTAACACTAACTGGCTGTGCCGGGCTGTATACAACACTTGCCTAAAATTATTATTAACTAAAGTCATTTTTTCTAAATCAGTAACATAGCCTGGCATATATTTAATTGATTAATTGTTAGCTAAAGATTTCTTTAGAGCCTCTAGCGGTAAAAGTGCACATTTTAAACGACTAGGGCTAGGATTAACTCCTAAGGTTTTTATAATCCAATCCTTATCAATCGTATCAATAGCCGTCAACGATTTATTTTGCAAATATTCAGCTAGCATATCAGCCGCGGCTAATGAAAGTACACAGCCTTCACCTTGCCAGACGGCTTGCTTAATTTTATCGCCTGAGGTTTGCAAATAAATCTCAATCCTGTCACCGCATAATGGGTTAGAGACTTCCGCGCTGTAGTTAGCCTCAGTTATTTTTTGGTTGCATCTTGGATGCCGATAATAATCTAAAATATTCTGCTGGTATAAGTCCATATTTTACATTACCAAAAGTTGCCTGGCTTTGTTTAATCCTGCTACTAGCGCCCCAACGTCTTCTTCGGAATTATAAATAGTAAAAGAGGCCCGAGTGGTGGCCGGTATACCAAAGCGCTTATGTAAAGGCATAGCACAGTGACCTCCATCCAAAATACTGGCAATATCATGCGGGTGCACACCCTCCATAACAAAAGCAAACACTGGGCCCCTTAAATGTTGATCGGCTGGGCCAATCAAGCGCAAACCAGGTACCTTTTTTAATTGTTCTAAACCATAAGCAGTTAAGTCGTTTTCATACTCTAAAATCGCCTCACTGCCAATCTCTTGAACAAACTTTATAGCCGCTCCTAGGCCGATAACTTCCGCAATGGGTGGCGTACCAGCTTCAAATTTAGCCGGCGGCTCGGCAAAACTTGCCGTGGCGTAACTTACCTCGCTTATCATATTGCCGCCGTATTCAAATGGCTCCAATTTCTGCAATAAATCTAGTTTACCCCAGAGCACACCAACGCCCGATGGGCCAAAAATCTTATGCCCCGAAAAAGCCAGTAGATCACAGCCTAAAGCTTGCACATCCAAAGGCAAATGCTGAACTGCTTGGGCGGCATCAATAATAACAATGGCCCCGGCCGCCTTAGCTTTTGGTATCAGCACGTCCAATTCTGTAACTGTGCCAGTAACATTGGACATTGCAGTAATGGCCAAAACTTTGGTGCGGGGGGTTATTATTTTATCTATGTTTTCTAATTCCAGTCTACCCTCGCTATTTACCGGTATAAAATTTAATTTAAGCTGATGTTTTTTAGCTGCCATTTGCCAAGGCACTAGACTGGCATGATGTTCTAATTGCGTCAGCAACACCTCATCGCCGGGCTGCAAGAGCTCGGCCACGGAAAAAGCAGCTACATTCAAAGCCTCAGTGGCATTTCTAGTAAAAATAACTTCTGCCTCAGTTTTAGCATTAATAAATTTGGCAACCATTACCCTAGACTCTTCATACATATTGGTAGCGGCCTCGGAAATACTATAAACACCCCGATGCACATTGGCATATGAGGTGCGGTAAAGTTTATCCATCGCTTCCAGGACTACTTTCGGTTTTTGGCAAGAAGCCGCGTTATCTAAAAAAACCAGGTCACGGTGGTGGATGAAAATAGGAAACTCCTCCTTAAGGGTTTTGCCTAATTGATACTTCATGTAATAGTTTATCCCTTATCTCTAATGGTACACCAATTAAAGCTGGCATTAAAAAAGACTGCACTAGTATACTTTGGGCGACTGATTTTGGCAAGCCTCGGCTGCGTAAATAAAAAAGTTCTTCTTCAGATATTTGTCCAATAGTCGCCCCGTGTGAAGCTTTAACATCACAGGCTAATATTTCTAACTGTGGGTCTGATTTAACCTGACTTAATTCTCCCAAGAGTAAAACTTTATCCGATAAATAAGTGTTTGTACCGTTTCCTCTCTCACCAACATACAATAAACCAGTTAGAACACTAGCTGACTTATCTTGCTGAACTCGGCGTGAATTAATGCGGCCAGTGGTTCGGTTTGATAAGTGCTCTAAGCGAATATTAAAGTTAGTTTGACTAGTTTGCTGGCTAACAACCGCCAGCTCAACTATAGCTTTAGCTTGTTCACCTGTTAGTGAAATCTTTATATCACCCATACTATCAAAATCAATTAAACCTAATAGTGTCATAGTGAATTGAGCTCGGGTTTTTACATTTATTTGAAAAGACGCTTTATTGGCACTTAGTGGCACAATTAAATGGACGCCAGCTCCTTCATTTATTATCAGAGTTAATTTGGCCTCAGTCTTAGCAGATACAACAATCAACCTGGTTACTTGCCTGGACGCAATGCTCAACGTGGTATCGGCAGTTAAATTTATCTGCTCGTCACTCATAAATTTGCTAGCCGACTGAGCCATCCATTTCTAATTCAATCAAACGATTAAGTTCCACCGCATACTCCATGGGTAATTCGCGGGCAATGGGTTCAATAAAACCAGCCACAATTAAACTGGTGGCTTCATTTTCTGTTAGTCCGCGCGAGCGCATATAAAAAAGTTGCTCCTCGCCAACTTTAGAAACCGTGGCCTCATGCTCCACTTGAACGGATGAATTCCTAACATCATTAGTCGGGTAAGTATCAGAACGCGATTCAGCATCCAATAACAAGGCGTCGCACTTGACCTTGGCTTTGCAATTTATAGCATGCGCTGCCACATGCAACAACCCGCGGTAACTAGTCCGCCCGCCACCGCGGGAAATTGACTTGGAAATTATATTTGATGAGGTATCGCTAGCTAAATGCATAGCCTTAGCCCCGGCATCCTGATGCTGACCTGGTCCAGCATAAGCTAAAGATAGCACATCAGCTCTTGAGCCTCGGCCTTTCATATAAACGCTAGGGTATTTCATAGTAACTTTGCTGCCGAAATTACCGTCAACCCATTCTACACAAGCCCCCTCCTCAGCAATGGCGCGCTTGGTTACCAGATTATACACATCATTGCTCCAATTTTGCATAGTAGTGTAACGCACACGTGAGTACGGCTTAGCGATTATTTCCACCACCGCACAATGCAGTGAATCTACGGCATATACTGGGGCGGTACAGCCTTCAACATAAGTTACGAGGCTACCAGCTTCAGCGATTATTAATGTACGTTCAAATTGCCCCATATTTTGCGCATTCAGCCGGAAATAAGCTTGCAACGGCACTGTAACCTGAACACCTTTCGGCACATAAACAAAACTGCCGCCGCTCCAGGTAGCCGTATTGAGCGCGGCAAATTTATTATCATTCAAAGGCACCACTGTACCAAAATACTGTTTCACGATCTCAGGATGTTCTCGTAAACCAGAATCCATGTCCATAAAGATCACGCCTTGTTTTTTCCATTCTTCTTTCAAATTATGATAAATCGCCTCGCTGTCGTATTGTGCCCCCACGCCCGACAAAAATTTTTGTTCAGCCTGAGGAATGCCTAATTTATCAAAAGTCTGTTTTATCTTAATCGGCACCTTATCCCATGAAGCTACTTGCCGTTCTGATGGTTTTAAATAATAACAAATTGATTGAAAATCAATGTCTAAAAGATTGGCTCCCCAAACAGGCACTGGACGCTCACCAAAAGCCTCCAGTGCTTTTAAACGCCGGTCTAACATCCAGCTGGGCTCATTTTTAATATGTGATATTTCCTGCACTACTCGCGCCGACAACCCGGGCGGAATAGAATAAACAGGTTTCACATCATCATGAAAACCATACTGATATGAACCTGGAATTTTATCAGTTTGAGTATTAGGCAACATTTAAATGCTCAAATTGCTGGTAACCAGTTTGCTCAACTGCCTGCACCAAATCCGACCCAGCAGATTTAATTATTTTTCCAGCCATCATAACATGAACATTGGTTGGACTTAAATAATGAAGCAGGCGCTGATAATGAGTAATAACCAGCACTGCCATCTCAGACTTGGCTAATCTATTTACACCCTCAGCCACCAGCTTCATCGCATCCACATCCAAACCAGAATCGGTTTCGTCTAAAATAGCTAGTTTGGGTTTAAGTACGGCAAGTTGTAAAATCTCCAGACGTTTTTTCTCACCGCCGGAAAAACCATCATTTAATGATCGCTCTAAAAATTCTGATTTAAATTTTAAAAGCTTAAGCTCAGCCTCAATTAAAGACCGGAATTCCAGGGGCGATAATATTTTTTGACCTGCCGATTGACGATGCGCACTCAAGGCACTGCGCAAAAAATGTTCTACGGTTAAACCAGTAACCGATACCGGGTACTGAAATGCTAAAAATAAACCTAAATGTGAACGTTCTTCTGGTTTTAATGATAACAAATCCTGGCCTTGCCAATTTATTTTACCGCTAGTTACGACAAAACTGGGATGGCCCATTAACACGCTGGCCAAAGTGCTTTTACCTGAACCGTTCGGGCCCATCAAAGCATGAATCTCGCCTTGATTGATAGCCAAATTAACACCCTTCAATATCTCTTTGCCCTCAACTTGGGTGTGAAGATTAATTATTTCAAGTAAGTTTGGCATTTGCTAGTTAAATCGCTCAGACACTGTTTCCCAATTAACTACATTCCACCAAGCGTCAATATATTCCGGCCGCCGGTTTTGATACTTCAAATAATAAGCGTGCTCCCAAACATCTAAACCCAGCAACGGCTTAAAGCCTCGCGTTAACGGATTATCTTGATTGGGTGTTGTAATTATAGCCAATTTGCCTGAAGCTTCTACAGTGAGCCAGGCCCAACCACTGCCAAAAACCCCGACTGCTGATTTAGTGAAAGTCTCTTTAAATTTATCAAAGTCACCAAAGGCCTCCACTATAGCCAATTGCAATTTACCACTAGGCCTCACACCACCAGCTGGCCGAAGCGATTCCCAAAACAAGGTGTGATTAAAATGACCGCCACCGTGATTTCTCAAGGCTGTTTTAATTTCCTCAGGTGCTTTATCGTAATTAGCTACAATCTCTTCTATCTTTTTTGCTTCCCACTCCGCTGATTTATCTAAAGCCTCATTAAGCTTAGCCACATAAGCGGCATGATGCTTGCCCTGATGGATTTCCATGGTTTTAGCATCTATATAAGGCTCTAGGGCATCAAATGAATATGGTAATTTTGGTAATTCAAACATAATAAATAAATTAATAATTAAGCAGCCGTTTTTATAACGTCGGCTAAGGTTTTATTTTGCAGTAATTTATACAATTGAGCATGCACCTCTTGCCAACCAGTTTTACGTTCGCAGGCGAATTTTCTGTCGCAACACTTGCCATCATGAGTGCAGTGCACTGGCTCAAGCTCACCCTCTAAAGCTTTTAACACTTCTACAAATTTAATCTGGTTAACGGGTTTACTTAAAATATAGCCGCCACCCCGGCCTTCACGCGCGCTTATAACCCCGGCCGTCACCAATTGCCGGGCGACATGGTCCAGGTACTTTCGGGGTAAATGCTTAGTGCGCGCTAGGGTTGCTAGGCTAAGATATTGCCCAGGCTGCGCTAAAGATAATTCCTTAAGCAATAGTAAGCCATAGTCACCATTGGCGGAAAGATTAAGCATATATTCAGTATAACAAAACTCCTACCTTTGGAGTAGGAGTTTTAATATTAGCCCAAGCCTTGCCTGGTAATGCTTTCAATCTTGGCTGTGTTTGTTATTGGCCCAAACTTATATAAATTGAATTAGGATCATCTGGGCTTACAACCAAAGACGTTACTGCCAACGGCGAAGGTAGGCGTCGTGTGGTCCAATTTATACCACCATCACTAGATTTGAACAGCACCCCTTGGGCACAATATATAATATTATTAGCGTTTTTAGGATTTATTCCTAACGCAGTAATATTGACACTGCCGGGCCGGGTTAATAAAGTTAGGGCCGACCAATTTTGGCCAGCATCTAGACTACGATAAATACCTAAACTATTAGCGTACAACAAGCCTTCACCGGCACCTGGCAGTATAACTAAGTCGCGAAAAGTTCCTAATTTAACCTTGAGCTGGGTTTGCAAATTCTTAGTTATTGCTGACCAGGAATTACCTGAGTCTTGACTACGCCAAATGACACCGCCATTCTCTATGGCATAAATTATTTTAGGATCGCGCGGATAAAACATAAGTTTTATAATTGGCTTATCAAATATTTTCACCCTTTGCCAGGCTTCTCCTTGATTTTGGCTTAAAAGCATAACCAAACCTTTGCCGGTGGCTAAATACAGTTTATTGGGTTCAACTGGGTTTTGAGTTATATCATTTATTTCCGCCCGGGGTGTAGCTTCAATATAGATGACTGACCAATTTTTCCCGTAATCCTTTGTTCGCCACAACGTTTGACCTGATACTACATAAGCCACCTGGGTATCTTTAGCATCAAGCAATAAATTGGAGACTGGTTGTGCTATAATTTTCTGCCAAGATTCAGCTTTGTCTTCACTTCGGTAAAGTCCGGCTGGCCCAGCCACGGCGTATAAAACATTACTGGTCAGAGGTGAAATCATCACTTGGCTGATACTAACTTGCTCAATGGTAATAGCCTCGCCCTCCTCGTCTTGTCCGGCCTTAACTTTAGGGGTCCAGGTTTCACCTTGATTGGGGGAATAAAAAATTCCGGCAGAGCCAACCGGACCAGATTTAACTCCGCAAGCCTGCCCCATTAAAACCAAGGCTACACCTATTAAACTAAGCCGTAAGCTCGGAGATTTACTTAAATACGTCATTACAATATATAACGACCTGGAGCTACTTTTGTTACTATAGGTTTAACTATTATTTATAGAGTAGTAATTGGGCGGGATTGGGTGATGTAGAATTTGTTTTTGCTATAAGACCGCTCTTTCTATAGAGGCTACATACCAAAATTATAGTTTATCTAAGCACCGAAAATGTTTTGAAAAAAGCCGCTGCTTAAGCGCATGACATCGCGATAAGTTATCAGTACAACCAAAATCATTAAAAAGGCAAAACCAATATTATGGACAATGGCTTCGGTTTTAGCGTCAGTGGCCTTGCGCCTAATTTTTTCTATTATGACAAATAATAACCTACCGCCATCTAACGCTGGAAATGGCAAAATATTAATGAGCGCCAAATTAATTGAAAGCAAAGAAGCAAATTGCAAAACATAAGCAAAACCCAAGTCCACCACTTGCCCGGTTAAAACCGCAATGCCTACTGGCCCAGCTAAATCAGCTGGCACCTGTCGCTCAATAAACAAACCGCGGAATAAGCTGCCAAAAGCCAAGACAATCTCTTTGGTTAAGATAACCGTAGCCCGCGCCCCGTGCCAAATGGCTTGATACCAAGGATAAGATATAACGCCGGTTTGCAATAAACTTACTCCCAGTACAGCCCGGTCCGGCACTTCTGGCAATAATGTTGGCTGAGCTTGAATATTTATACTTTCACCTAATCTATCTAATTTTAATTCTATTGGTGAATCAGTATGACCAGCTATATAATTTTGCACTTCACTTATTGTAGCTAACTCCTGATTATCAAGACTGATTATGGCATCGCCAATTTTAATGCCCGCCTGAGCCGCTGGAGAATTTACCGCTACCATTTCCACGACGATTTTTACATCCTGAGCTTTGGCAATTTCCGATTCGTCCAAGGCCACCGGCACACCAATCATAAAACCGGTGCTTAATAACACAAAAGCTAAAACCAAATTCATGCCTACTCCCGCCACCAGCACCACTGCCCGGCGCCATGGTTTTTGCACAGCAAAACTATCAGGCTCAATACGATTATCACCCGACTCACCTTTAAGTTTGACAAAGCCCCCCAGTGGCAGCCAATTGAAAGAAAATTTGGTACCTTGGTGCATTACACTAGCTAAACGGGGCGGAAAGCCAAAGCCAAATTCCTCCACCCCGATTTTTAATCGTCGGGCAGCAAAAAAATGACCCCACTCATGGGCCAGCACCAAGACCAGTAAAATCGCAAAAAATATTAAAATCGTCGTTATCATTTAGATGGTCATTATTTCCTTTTCTTTTTCCTCACCCAACTGCTTGATAGATTCATTTTGTTCATCAATAATCTTTTGCAGATCTTTCTGAGTGGCAAAAAAATCATCCTCGCTTATCTCCCCCGTGCCCTTTTGCTCTTTTAATTCTTTCATAATTTCCTCGCGTACATTTCGTATAGCAACTTTAGTTTCTTCCAGTTTATTATTAACCATTTTTACCAGCTCTCGCCTTCTTTCCTCTGTAAGTGATGGAAAATTTAACCTCACCACGTCACCATCAACTGTTGGCTGCACACCTAAATTAGCGGCCTGCAAGGCTTTTTCCACCTCTTTAATAATAGATTTATCCCACGGACTTACTACTAATAACCTAGGCTCAGGCGCAGTAATGCCCGCCAGTTCAATCAAGGGCGTCATCGTGCCATAAGCTTCCACTTTGACATGTTCAACTAAAGCCGGTATTGCTCGTCCTGAGCGAATACCCGATAATTGCACTTTTAAATGCTCAATCGCTTTATCTAATTTTGGTTTAGCTTGTTCAATAAATTGCTTCATAGTGGCATTAAGATAGTTTAAATAGCGTAGTTAATCTTAGCCGAAAATTGCCTAATTGAAAAGAGGTATTCAAACTAAACTTTAAATTGTCCTAAAGAATAGGCTAGCCATTCTAATGTCAGCCGAATATGAGCATTAGCAGCTAAACGCCGGGACGCCTCTTGTAAGAGGTGGCTAATGCGCCACAATTGCTTAAGGCTTAACTGAGATGTTTTTTCTAGCTCGGCCTCAAACGCTTGGTAGCGCAGGTATTTTTTTAAATTTAATTTATAACACCATAAATCACGCGCCACAGTCCGCCAGATATTTACTAGCCTCAAAGCTTGTTCTCGGCTGGTCATAAGTTCAGTACCAGCTTCTTTGAATTCTGTTTCAAAATAACGCGTCGCCTGAATAAAACCGTTACTATTAAATAAATTTAAAAACAATCTGGCTTGGTCTAGTTGATGTGTAAACTCTTCGGGTTGGACTAGTAAATTCAAAGCGGTTCCCGGGCGACCGCCGGATAATTGGGCTAATTCTCCAGCCTGCTCAGCATGAGCCCCGTGACCTTGTAAAAACTTGGCGATCTCGCTGGTGGGCACAAAACTTAATTTTAAAACCTGGCAGCGTGAACTAATGGTCGCCAGTATTTTTTTAGGCTCGGCGGAAAGTAAAAAGAAAATAACTTTATCAGCCGGCTCTTCTAATGATTTAAGCAAGGCATTACCTGATTCCGTATTTAAAAAATGAGCGCCATTAATCACCACCAGCCGCCAGTCGCCGCTCAAAGACTTTAAAGAAATAAAATCATGCAGCTGCCTGATTTGCTCAATGGTAATGTCCTGTTTATCGGACTGCCTCTCAACCAGCCAAATATCAGGGTGATTATCCCGCAACACCTGCTGACAAGCCGAGCATTGGCCGCAAGCCGACTGCTGTTCGCAAAATAAATGCGCGGCAAAATCCTTAACTAAAGTAAATTTACCAATGCCTTCTGGCCCGAGTAGCAGATAGGCATGGCTCAAGGCCTGGCGCTGCCAGGAATTAAGTAAAAAATTTCTAATCGCCTCGTGGCCTATTACTTTGATTTTACTCATAACGGTGTTCTATCTTGGGGGGCTGTAACTTAAGCTGATAAATTATAGCGAACATAATAGCTAGCCACCACAAAATCGCTAAATCATTTTTCCACATGGGCGTATCTAGTGTGCCGTGTATAATCTGTACCGCCAAAACCGCTGCTGGTATAGCGGCCGCGCCGACGGCCGATTTAAAAACTTTTATAACCAGCCAAATTAATGCTACCAAACCCAGGATGCCAACTGATAACCAGGTTGTCAGCCATAAATTATGCGGGTAAAGACTGGAATAATGCAGCTCAATAGCGAGCCCTGGATTTTTAATACTTAACCAGCCGCGCTCTTCGGCTATAGTATTAAAACTTGCTTGCCATTGCCCCAAACCCAAACCTAAGATTGGACTAGCTTTGATAAATTCAACTGCCTGGCGCCATAAAATCATCCTGACCTCGCCTGAAGTTATGCCATAGGTAGGGTTAGTGTGACCAGTTAATAAACCTTTATTCAATGACACTGCCGCCCATGGACCTAATAAACTAAATAAAATCAACACTAAGCCGATAACTCCAGCCAGTTTAGGCCAAGATTTAATAATGAAATAAATCACAATCGCGCCCATAATAGCGGCAATAGCAGTGTAGCTATTGGTTAAAATCACGCCCCAGCCAACAACTAAGCAAGCTCCGAGCCAAAGGAGCTGCTGATATAATTTTAAGTCACGCCGATTTTCAAATAACCAAAGTAAACCAATTATCAATATTGGTCCCAGATACATGGCTAAAACATTGGGTGAATCATAACCGCTTTGCAAACGCCCGCCGTGCATAGTAAAAGTTTGCAGCATGGCAACAGTGGTAGTAGCAACTGCCCCAACGAGCAGGGCTGCTATCCAATCCCGCCACCAATTTTTTTCTTTTTCTGATACAGCAACTGAAGCTACCATAATACACAAAAGTAATGGATCAATAATAAATCCCTTCCACACACCTAAAGCTAACCTGGTGTCCTCCGCCACTAAAATGCCCAAAATTCCAGCTACTAACCATAACAATAATGGTATTAGCCAGGGCCAAAATAATCTTAAATTTATTTTTTGAAAAATCCGCCAATCCCCTTTTATTAACCAAACTGCTAAGGTAATTCCGATACCAAGCTCTAACCAAGTAGTCGGCAAGCTAATTAAATCAGTTCTGATAATATAAGCTGATAAACCGGCAAGTAACACCAACAAAGCCCAGCGACGCGAATACCAGGCTAAAACAGCCAGTGGCAGTAACAGACTAAAAGGTGACAGCACTAACCACATAAAATGCCGGCTAGTTTAAAAATTTATTTGGCTGATAAAATACTGCGCTTATAAGATTCCAAATTGTCCAAAGCTACCCCCGTGCCTTTAGCTACACACAGCAAGGCATCATCCGCTACAAAAGCCGTCACGCCAGTCGCTTGGGTAAATAACTTATCAATATTCCGCAACAAGGCCGTACCGCCGGACAAAACCATGCCTTTATCAATAACATCGGCCGAAAGTTCTGGCGGCGTGCCTTGCAATACTGTTTTGGCCGCCTGGATAATTCCTTCCAGCTCATTATGAATCGCTTCCGTAACATCATCAGAAGTTACTGTAATGGTGCGAGGCAGACCTGATACCATATCGCGCCCCCGCACATCCATGGCTAATTTATCTTCCATATACATAGCGCTGCCAATCTTTATCTTTATCGCCTCAGCTGTTTGTTCGCCAATAGCCAAACCGTATTTTTTGCGAATAAAATCTGTAATGGCAGTATCAAGCTTATTGCCGCCAATCCGCACGCTGGTGTTAGCTACAATGCCGCCTAAAGATATAACTGCAACCTCGCTGGTACCGCCGCCCATATCAACAATCATATGCCCCGAAGCCGAGCCAATTGGGATATTAGCGCCAATGGCCGCGGCGATCGGCTCTTTAATTATGTAGGCCTCTTTAGCGCCAGCGGCGTTGGTAGCATCAATCACTGCCCGACGCTCGGTTGAGGTAATGCCAGCCGGCACCGCAATCATGACTTCAGGCTTAAAAAACCTGATGCCACCCAAAGCCTTATTAATAAAATACCTGAGCATGGCCTCGGTCGTGCGATAATCAGCAATCACCCCGTCTTTTAAGGGCCGTAAGGCTACTATAGTATCAGGTGTACGCCCCAGCATTTCCTTGGCCTCCTCCCCCACTGCTAAAACGCTTTTGTCAACCGTAGATACCGCCACCACCGAGGGCTCATTTATAACAATGCCTCGCCCGGGAACATGGACGAGTGTGTAGGTTGTGCCTAAATCTATTCCAATTTTCTTAATAAACATAACGCCTCAACTTTAACCAAAAAAGCCTCTGAAGTCAATTTCAGAGGCTAATTCGTCTTATAGCTAAAACTATTATTTCACCACTTTAGTAAAATCAATCGGTCGCCGGACTGACGAAGGGTGAACGCCGGCTTGCATGGCTCTCATCAAACCAGCCGCTTCCAAATAATTATCTACGATAAATAATTTGCCGGGCTTAAAGGGCAGATCAGCCAAACTGTTTTTCATGTTGTTCTTGTTCTCTCTGACCGCAATCACTGTAATATCATTGGCTAGGGCCGATAAGGTCGGCAGACCCACACAACCATCAGGAATAACCAAACATGAAACATCATCTAAAGTTATGCCTTTATTAGGCGGCACTATGCGCGGGGCGCGATGCAAGCCTTTTAAGATGCAATGCAAATATGTAACTGAAGCAGACTCTGGGGCTTTCCTGGGATCAATGATACCAGTTTCAATATTATCTTCGTCTCTATTTGGCATCATCGGCGAATGTGCTGCCGGCATCCGGAAAATTTCCGCCAGGCTGTGGGTTAACATGGCTTCAATCCCACCAAAAGGATTCACAATATTTTCTTCCTGATAATACTTTTCATGCAGCTCATGCGGCATATTGATAATTGTAGACATGGCAAAAACATCATAGCGGTCGCGGAACCCAGCCGCCACATCAAATAATTTTTGTGCCTGCTTTACTTCCCCTACTGCCCGACCTGATTTTGAGTATTTAGACTCAGTATCAGTAATGTTTTCCATTTCATACACCTCACAATCAATCCCTAGGGTCACCCGAGCTGTTGACACCGCATTAATCACCTCATCATTAAAGAATTTATCATCATTTTTATCCATCAGCATCAGCATCCGGTTCTGCCTGACTGGCTGCAAGCCAATTTTGCCCATCATAAAGCGGGTTAAAATACTACCCTCAACATAAAGAGCGTTTTCCGTCATCTCATTAACATCCGAAGCATTCACCACATTAGGATGGGTGATTAGCCGATCACATGTTGCCGCCATTAACCTCGCCACCACATTGCCATCACCGCAATGTCCGCCAATTTCACAACCAATGCCGGTTGGAATTATTAAAACAGCCGTGAACTTGCCAGTGTTCTCGGCGGTACGCAAATTATGAGTAAAAATATTATCAGCCTGCAAATAAGGTGAAGTTGGTTCGCCCGTATCTTGCATTATCAAATCTAATTCACAGTAATAACCTGTATCATCCGTCTTGGTCACGACAAATCTTAAAACGCGATGCGGCTGAGGTAGCTCAGCTTGCATCTTGCTTTCGTAGTATTTTTGCAACTCCTCCAATCCCCCCAGCTTCAATTCATTCTTAGGAATGAAAACTTCTTGAGTATATATTCTCATTTTCTTATAACTACCTTGCTAGTAACTATCTTGCCGCCAAAGAACTTGCGGGAGAATTCAGCTGCGATTTTGGCATCAAAGTCTTTGCAAGAAAAAATATTAAGATACACCCTTTTAAGTATATCCAGGGTGTGGATAGTCACGTTGCTGGTCATAATGAATTGAATAGCCGAAGTCCCCACCAAATGCGGCAAGGTTACCCGATCTTTTTTGGGTACGCCGACATCGTCCCAAAAATGCATATCGTCACGCTGCATTTCTATGAGATCACAAAGCTCCCGAAAATAACGCGCTATCTCTTTTCGGTTGAACTTTTTGGAATTGCAATTATACAAATCCAACACTAGTTCCTTGCCATAACTTTTCGTCAGCATCTTGTACTTATTCTTTTTCATAAACCATTATTTACAATTATTAACTAAGAGGCCAGAAATTTGCCTCAACTTAATTCTATAACAACATTTAACATTAGCAAATGCTTTGAGGAAAATGGTCAAGGAAAAAATTTTTTGACCAAAAGGTGCAAATAACTGCTAAGATAAGCTAAAAATTTCTTATTCACTGAAAAATTTTTCATCTTGTAAAAAACAATTCGTCGCTTGAAAAATCATTTTGCCGTCCGAAAATCTGTTTTAGCCTGTGCATAACTTTTTTAGCGAACAATAAAAAAGCGGCATGAGTTCCTCAAACCGCTCTTAAATTTTATTTATTTTCTTTGAACCAAACTAATCTAACTTCTAGTAGACTTGCCATGGCTGTATTTTTTAATTCTGGCCGACCAATAAAAATATTTCTCATAACTTGAGTAACATGGGTATAAGTTTGACTAAAGCCTTCGCTTTTTTTTGCCATGATTTCTTCCCAATTTTCATGGACTACGGAATTAAGATAGCTGGCTAAAAATTCTTTAGGTGACTCAAAGCTATGCCCGCCAAAAATAGCACTATCAGGATCAAACTTTTCCTCATCTAATTGAGCATAAAAATAACCCGATCCACCCATAATATTGGCTCTGAATTCGGAATGTAACTCCCAGAACAATTGCCCCAACAACTCGTTATCATTAAGGCCAAGTTTGTCGGCTATAGCATGAATCGCTTCGTGGCGGCCTACTATCCGAGCGTCTACCGGCAGAAAACCGACAGTATCAATTTTACTTAATGTAAGTTCATGAACATATACACTGGCGGTATCGGATGAATTATAACCAGCATTTTGAATATGATCCGTCGTTATATAAATACGTTTTATAACTTCACTCAGGTCATAGGCAAAAAGTGATTCAATATCGGCAATGCCCAACAAAAAATCTTTGACTTGATACGATTCTAATTTCGGCAATATTTTTTTTACACCATAAACCATGTAAGGCCAAGGATCATCAATTTTAATTCTTGACACACTTGGAGATGAAAATATTTTATTTAATACACCACTATAACCTAAATACTTCAGGTCAAAACTATATTCTATAGCCACAACTGAATCCATCAGGGCAAGGGCTGGAAAATAAGTAATACGCGTGCTAGATGTTAAAGCATCTGCCACCATATCCCGACAAACATTATTACCAAAGGTGTCAAAAGTATCAAATTCAGCATATTGTCGCAATATATTTTCCAGTGAATCCACTGATAATTCAATGTTATTTCAAAAAAGTTTGGATTAAGCTGGCAAGCTTATCCGGCTTGAGATAATAGATATTTTCTATTGCCATGCCGCCATAATTACCGTAACTGATTTTCATAGTCCAGCCATCTGTCGCTAGTGCGCGTAAAAGTGCTTGGCTGGCAGAGTCAATCGGCTCACCTACCAAGCTGATCATGTAATCATATGTCTCTGGTTTAATATCAGCCATATTAACTTGAGCAATATCTTTACGCTTAAGTTCAGTTAATAGTGACTGAATGATTGTGATTGAATCACCGTTGATCAAGTGAGACCAACGCCAAGGATTCACTGCTAAATAGTCTTGCAACCATAGAATTGATTGCAGGCTATCTTGCTTAATAACCAGGCAATACCTTGACACTTTGGTTAAGCCACGATGCGGCTGAATGCGGGGATCAATATTACTATTAGCCCAGCGCCAATCTTGGATCATGTCTGCTGGCGTGCTATTCATATAAATTGTGTAACTATTTTTTTGCAATGAACTTTGCAAACCCCTAATTTGAGTCAGCGGATTGCCTGGGCCGTATCCTGACATGACACATATAATGCTGTCAACCACAGCAAAACTAGAATCAGACTGCATGAAAGTTTTAACAGCAGATAAATACTTTTTCTGATCAATCCTGGTGTCAGGTGTGCCTAATATTAGGCTCGTTTGCGCCCAAGCGCTAGCTGCTATTAATAGCAATGCTGTTAGCAGAATTGCGAACTTATTCATTTTTTCCTCCGTACTTTGTTTATTTTTAATTTATTTTATTTGATTATTTGAAAAAACCTTACACCCCCCACCTGGCTTTGTCAAACAACAAAAGCGGCCTGAGAAATCAGGCCGCTTTAAAATTCAACCTAATTCTAAACCTTACCTTCTTTTTTTATACCAATCCTCTCAAAAGCCCTTAAAACCTCCAATGGTATGGCAAAAATAATAGTGTTAGATTGATCTGAACTGACATCATTAATAGACTGCAGTGTCCGTAAATGCAGGGCGCCATTGGAACTGGCTAGAATAGCGGCGGCTTTGGCCATATTGTCGGCCGCAATCACTTCACCCTCAGCTTTAATGATAACCGACCGCTTTTCCCGCTCCGCTTCCGCTTGCTTGCCAATAACGCGTTTCATTTCCTCAGGCAAGGTAATATCTTTAAGATCCACGGAATTAACCTTCACACCCCAGGGGTCGGTTAGATTATCAACAATGGAGCGAATGCGCTCCGAGATTTTATCCCGATTGGAAAGCAACTCATCCAATTCCACTTCGCCAACCACATTGCGCATGGTGGTTTGGGCTAGCTGGGAAATGGCATACATAAAATGTTCTACCTCCAGCACTACCCTATCAACCTCCTGAGCTCTGTAGTAAATAACCGCATTTACTTTTACTGAAATATTATCTTTGGTGATCGCTTCCTGATCCGGCACGTCCACCGCTTTCACCCTCATATCCACTTTTTGGTAACTTTGGAATATTGGCACCACTATCCGCCAGCCTGGATTCATAATGCCGCGGTACTTACCGAGCATAAATTTTACACCTCGCTCATACTGATTAATCTGCTTTATGGAAGCAATCATCAACAAGAACAATATTGTAATTATGAAATAAGGCATAAGTGTTTTAATTAATTATTAGTTAGATTAATCTTTTTTGTCAGGTATTCCCCATTGCCAGCGCGGCGGTTCACCCTTAATAAAACAAACTATTAAAAGCAATATTGTCAGCAAGAGAGTCTGGGGAATGAAATTAATCAAAGTATCACTAGCTGAGTGCGACACCGAATCAATCCGGTAAAAATTAAGCGGAATAATCAAAATAAAAATTAACAAGGTCAGCCAGCCCTGCCAAGTGGCTGGTGTCCAGCCCCAGCCGTAAAGTTTACGCCTGAACCAATACTTATTTGGGTTATCTTTTAAATATTCAAGGTAGTTTGCCAGTGTAAGTTTCTGCATATAAATATCTGCTATTCAGCAAAGCGTATTGGTATAGAAATTGAATCATCATTTGCGGGCAAACCTGAGGGGTTATCCTTTTTCAAGATCAGCCACCCGGTCTTGGTGGCAGGCGGAGTAAATGTCAGTATCGCCTCAAACGGCACAAAGTCAGTGGTCATCCATTCCTTATCAGTCATAATGTAGGGCGGATCAGTTGCTATATTATTACCATTAGCCTCTAGGAGGCTGACTGGAAAACTGGCTTCAAAATACCAAGTGCCCCGAGCTTGCCCACTCACCATCAAAGGACTGGATACAAGTGCATTTGGCAACGGCTCAGTTACTTGAATCTTATCGTTTAATTTTGGTCCAGTGAGTAACAGCCGCGAACCAGATACGCTCAAATAAGCGGAACGGCCCACTGATGGCTTCGCCGTCATAGGTTCATCGGGCAAACGCTCGGCGTAGTTAACTAAAATCTGCCTCTGGGAAACAGAAATATTTTGCGGGGTAATGCGGTCACCAAGCAAAACCGCATTAGTGCCAATATAACCATTGCCATAGCCAAGGGCCGCCGCTATATAAAAGAAACTGCCGCTGCCGCCGGCCTCTTGAGTAATAATAAATGCATAATCATTGCGGCTGTCAGCGTTTAAATCCCCCATGGCTGGTTCACTCCAGACGCGAGTTATTAAAACACTCGCCCCAGCTACTGACTCTTGCGCCAGACCATTAATTAGCGTTACTGGATTACCTTCAAAATAATAAGTAGCATCCAACGGGTCAGCTGCTACTCTACTTTTTTGCCACTTGAATGAGCAATTCTGCGAGCCAACAATAGAAAGGTTGGAAATTAACACAAAAACCACCAGCAATAAAGTCAGACCGGCTAAATAAGTAAACTGATAAATACTTATACGAGTAATATTAGACATAGCTACATTCTACCTCTTTTTGGGAGTTTTGTGCTTTTTGTAACCAGGCCAGCACTTGGGGCACGGACCAGAACTAAGATAATAATGCCCACGACTGCATTTTTTAATTTTGCTAGTTAAAGATTTCGGCAATGGCCAACAGGTGCAGTGCTTAACGTGGCTCAGGTGCCAGCGTAGGCACTCAGCTTCAGTCGGATTTTTTGGCATCTTGTGCTCCAAGTGCCAAGCTTTATTGATTGGCATAATTTAGAACTAGATAATCTTTAGTTTGAGTTCCAAGGCTCGCGCTATTATACGATCACCAACTTCACCCCAATCAAAATATTCTTTGTAGTCAGCTGGATTTACTAACTTAATTTCCACAATACTACCAGCCGGATCACTAACAAAATTTCCAATTGGTTGAACCATACAGCAATAACGCAGTTGGTAGTTTATAGAGCCATCAGGCCTGGTAACTATTTGATATCCCAAAGGTAGATATTTAAGTACACGCATATTTGATTCCTCTTGTACCTCGCGAATCAATGTTTGTTCAGGTGTTTCGCCTGGCTCTACCGTACCGCCAATAATACCCCAGGTTTGTTTAGCTCCGCGTAAACCAATTACAATTTTGTCATCAACAAAACAAACCCCATAGGCCTGTGTGATCTTATCTGCGGGTAATTCTAAAAATGAATCGGCGTCATGGTACTCAATACTATGTTCTTTCCCGCCCCATATTATCTTGGCTTTAATTACCATATTTATATTATTCGCCTATTCCTCCCTACGAGAGACAACCGCGCGTTTACCTACCGTAGGGAGGAATTAGAGCCAGATGATTTTCTATTCTTCCAAGAATTGTATTTATCTTTCAACATTACTTTAAGGCGTTCCCAAAATGCCAAACGCACGCCCCAAAATCCTAAGCCAATGAATATCAGCCACGAACCTGGGCTAAAAGGGGTAATAAGCGCGGCAAAGCCAATTATAATTAGCAACACCCCCGCTACCTTAATAGCTGGAGAATCCTTATAAAATACTTTTTTAAACCAAGCTTTCCAATCTACCATAGTTTAACCTTAGCAAACATCATACCATTCGCCTATTTCTCCCTACGAGAGACAGGTGCGCGTTTACCTCCCGCAGGGAGGAATTAGATGCAGAGGCGGACTTGGCAGAATGCAAAATATAAAAACCCTTGCCTACTATGCCCACTAGGCCGCCCATAAAAGCGATGAAAGATAAGGCTAGTGCTAACCAGAGATGATCCAAAAAATTAAAGCTCATGCCAAAGGATAATTTTGGGTGTGCCAGGTACCAATCAACCGACGAAAAGTACATATGGACCACAGCCAAACCGGCGAAGATAAAACTATATACAAACGAACCAATGACTAATTTATCCAAAAATCTATAACTTGAAGTCTCATTCTGAACTATCGCCAAAAGCACGCCCGCCGCCGCCGGGGCTGCTATGAACATCCAGCCAAAATTAAACAGGCCGATATAATCGGTCAGGAAGCCGGCTGCCACTGCAATGGCCAGTATGGGCATTAACTTTTTAGTATAAGACATATAATGACTCGATTATTACTATTCGCCTATTCGCGCGAATTAGAGATAGTGAATAATTGAACGGGCAAGCTTAGGCAGAGAATCAGCTAACCGATAATACATCAGAAGACTGCGCTGCTCCCGTTCTAATATATCCACATTATGCAAGATTACTAAATGTTTAGATGTTGCCTTCAACGACAGTTTGATGGCGGTGGCAATATCACCCACCGCCGCTTCATGGCGGGAATTGAGGTATTTTATTATGGCCAAACGGCGGCGGTTGGCTAAGGCCTTTAATATTTTCTCAATATCCTTCATAAAGCTAGCTTAGCACTATTCGCCTATTCGCGCGAATTAGAGCCAGTTGAAATTAGTGCAGATGGGTGAATTAAAGCCAGGTACATAATTAGTTACGTACCTAACTAATAAAATTTAAAATCATCTGTTTCCAATTTTCATCATGCTTTAGTTCCCGCACCATATCGGCATTCAACCATTGTACCTGTTCAGATTTAACCTGAATCTTCTCATCCAAATTATAAGCATAAACAACGTATAAACGATGAACGCCATCAGCCCTCGGTGTATAGTCGTATACTCGGACTACTTTAGGCTCTGTCTTGAATTGAACATCAACACCAAGCTCCTCCTTTAGTTCTCGATGTAAGCAATCAAAAATATGTTCTCCATATTCCATTCTTCCACCTGGCAAATCCCAGCTGCCCTCAGCGCTTAACAATAATACTTCTCCTTGAAAATATAATATTATTTTTATCGATGGAATTGCTATGTTTGTCATAAGATATTTATAATCACATTTGTTATATTCGCCTATTCGCGCGAATTAGAGCCAGGTGAAAGTAGAGTATTTTCCTATTTAGGCAAATAGGAAAGTGGTGAAAAGGGATGAATTCGGGTGAATTGGAGCCAGGTACGTAAGCTGTTACGTAATAAGTTACGTAATATTTAAGGCTTGAAAAATCTGATTCCTAATTTCGTCCTTATTGTATTGATTTTGGTTGGCAAGGCGCAGCAGCGGCAAGCCGACTTCTTTAAAAATCCGCTCAACCTCAGCATCTCTATCTTGCCTGCCAGCTCGTTCATGACTGCTATCGTCAAGCTCAATGGCGAGCAAAGGCTTGATATAAGCCTTATCGCATATCACAAAATCAACCGACTTTTCGTCAATATGCCGAAACGCGCCACGCCAATTCTGGCCTTTGACTTTATTATCTAAAATCGTTGATAAATGCACTTGCGAAAAAACATAATACCTATCCCCTACTATTGATACCAAAACATCAAAAAATAGATGTTCAGGCCGACTCATAAAAAACTCCTTCCGCTGATAGCGGTAAGTTGATTTCTTCTTATCCTGCCCAATCGGCAAATCAAAAATCTTAACAGCCACCACCAGCACTCCGATTACTATTACTAATACGTATAACCATGTCATAATTTATTATTAGTCCTCATTAGAGCAAGATTAATGTGGAAACCCAGACGCCGAGGTTACGTAGCCTGTTACGTAACCATTAATACTCTAGTTGGGTAACTCTACTATTCCATTTCTCGAAATTTCTGAAATTTTTCTCAAGATTTATTCATTCCATCCTTAATAATATTTTGGACCTGAGATGCTATAGCTATGCTACTTTCCTTTTCTCCGTCCCTATTATTCTTTATGTTTACCATTGGTGAAGAATATAGATCTGATATAGATTTAAGTATAAAGCCAAGTGTTTCCTTTGAGGCCTTCAACTCAGTTCCTTCAACAATTT